>ERZ777011.2532-NODE-2532-length-14244-cov-3.055254_pt1 | contig 14244 bp, 22 predicted proteins | sample MGYA00374964_ERZ777011 | MGnify/ENA primary metagenome ERZ777011 (study PRJEB29310, sample SAMD00008975) | mouse gut metagenome | study: EMG produced TPA metagenomics assembly of the Metagenome analysis of fecal microbiota from mouse which was promoted...
GAAAACCTAAAGAAAAAGATGGGAAATCCTTTAAGTTTTTATTAAGATGTTTCCGCTGTCATATTTTCCAAATATCGTCTACCTATTCCCGGATAATCTACGGGAGAAGTCCGAGAAACGCTCCCAGATTTCCCCGCATACCATGGCTTGCCCTGTGAGAGAACAGATATTCGCTGTTATGGCATGTACACAGATCCGTCACCTGAATCCGCTCCGCCGCAATGCCTGCCTCCTGCAGAACGATCTCATTCGCACGCCATAAGTCAAGCTGATACTTACCGCCGCCTTTATGCTGTAAGATCTCATCTGCCTGACCGGCTCCGCGAAACTCCTCCGCAAAAGCGTCCGCCACATCCTCACTGACTTCATAACACGCCTGGCAGATGGACGGTCCGATGGCCGCCACAAGATCCGACGGATCAGTGCCGTATGCCTCCCGCATCCTGTCAGTCACACATCTGCCCATCCGCGCCACCGTGCCGCGCCAGCCGGAATGTGCCAGCGCAATCGCTTTCCGCCTTGTATCCACGAAGTAAAGCGGCACGCAGTCCGCATAGAAAGTCGCCAGCACAATGCCCGGCTCATCCGTCAGAAGACCGTCGATATCCGTATAGTCCCGCGGTCTCAGGATTCCCTTGCCGCCATCCGCCCGTGACACAATCTTAAGATTGACGGTATGCGTCTGATCTGAGCAGACAATATCATCCAGCTCACATGCCAGCACCCGTGCAATCCGTCTGAAGTTCTCATCCACCGCTTCCTTCTCGTCACCCCTTGTATAACTGAGGTTCATGGTGCTGTATATGCCGCTGCTTACGCCGCCCGCTCTCGTAGTGAAAAGGTGCCGCACCATGCCGGTCTGCTCCAGAAGCGGAAATGTGAGATATTCCACTTCCCCGCTTCGATTCTGTTTCATCTGCATCCTGCTGTCATGCCTGTAAAGTGCCATACATTCCATCCTCTCTGCTCTCTTCCTGCTGCCGGTATCTGTTTCCTGCGCAGTATCATTATCACCGTTTATTCCCATGCTATCTTGCCACATAGTAAAATGCATTCTTGACCCAGGTAAACCTGCCGCCGTCGATCGCCGCCACATCAAACCGGATCGGTGTGCTCTCACTGCAATGATGGATAACCCGGTAATAATCCGCCACTCTGCATATCTTACGCTGTTTGGCAGGTCCCACTGCCTCAGCGGCGCTTCCCCTGCTTGCGCTGCTCCTGTATTTTACCTCAAAGAACACCAGATACGCTCCGTCATAACCGATGATATCAATCTCACCCTGTCTGCAGCGAAAATTTTTTTCCACGATGCGCACACCCTTAGATAGTAAATAGGCACAGACCTGTTCTTCCTTCTGTGCCCCTTTTTCCCTTGTATTCATCTGTTGTCCAGCCGCCATACCGCTCATTCCTGCGCCTTCATATCATGTATTATTATCCTACGCTTTGGATATTTTCGCCTTGATCTTATCCATGGAATCCACAAAGACAAGAATCTCCGCCACAACCTCATACAGTTCAGGTGGAATCATATCGCCGATCTCCAGACGGGACAGTGTATCCGCCAGCTTGTCATCGCGGTGTACCGGCACATCCGCCTCCATCGCCTTCTCTATGATACGCTCCGCCAGCGCCCCTCTGCCGGAAGCTATGACACGCGGCGCCTCATCAGAAGGATCATACTCTAACGCAATCGCCTGTTTTGGTTTCTTATTCTCTTCCTTTGCCACTGTCATCTACCTCCCCGTTTCCATTACGCAGAATCTTCATATCAGCGCGGAGAATGCCCGTTTTCTGGGCATTCTCTGGTATGAAGCTTTAGATTTTCTTAGACAGCGTTCTTCAGATGTCTTAGAAAATCTCTTCATACTAAGCCCTTATATCAAAGGATGTTCTGCTGAGCACGGATATATTCCTGCTCTGATTTAATATCGTCTGCATGATCCCGCTCTCTTCTTCCACATCTTCCTCTTTCATATGGAACTGTGCCTTCAAATCATATCCCCTCCTGGCAAGCCTTTCGTCCAACAGCGATATATGCTGCTCGATCAGATCCAGCGCGCTCTCATCCTGCAGCGTGAAATTCGTGCTCACACGATTCTGCTGCATGGCAACATACACATCCAGCGCACCCAGATGGGCCATATCCAGATGCAACAGTGCGCTGACATTGCCGTCCTTCGCCGCCAGATTCTTCTTATTGGTGTACACATAGAGATCACCGTGCGCCTGATTGCCAGCCATCTTAAGCGGCAGTTGAATATAGGATACCATCTGGTTGAGCTGATTCATAAAATCAACATTACTCTGCAGATTCTGCACACTTCTGGCCACGGGCATATCCGCCTTGCCCGCTGTCTGCAGCGCCTCCTGCAGCCGTGCGCTCTGTTCCCTGATCCGCTCATAGAGTTGTTCTACCTTATGCGGATCTGCCACCTGCTCCGGCTTGATCGTCCACTGCCCCTCCATCTCTGACTTCAGCAGACTCTCAAATTCCCGGCCGCCGAGCAGACGCTCCATCACGCGCTCATGCAGCATACCCGCACCGCCTTTCGGTATAAACTCCCGTATCAGCGCCAGCACCTCTTTCGACGGCAGTTCTCCGTTTTTGATCTGCTGTGCCGTATCTTCCTCCATGCCCAGTTCTTTGAGCAGATTCCCGATCATATTCCACTGTCTCGGCGTAAGTACAGTGTTCCTGCCCTGCTCCGCTTCCACAGCCTGCTCACCGTTCTCTGCCATCCCGATGACGGTCTCACTCATGTTTCCTTTGATAACTTCCTTCACCTGCTCCGCATTCCCGTTCTCCTGCGTGATGACAGTTTCCGGCTGCCCGGCTGTCTGTCCGGCTGTCTGCTCTGTCTGTCCTTCTCCTTTCTGAATGACAACGCCCTCTGTCTCTCCGCCAGTAAAAATATCCAGAACATTCTCGTAAAATGCATATGCCTGCTGTGTTTTGCCCTCACTCATCAGATCCCGGAATACATCCGGCAGCTCCTGCATAATCGTCTCTGCACTTCCAAGCAGTTGATGATTCGCATTCTGATACTGCTCAAACTGTTCGATATTCGCCTCCGTAATCGGCAGACCGAGTCTTACCATCTGTATGAGCGTCGCCGGGTCCTGTCTCGGAAACTCCATAAGAAACCGGCTGATGTTTGCAAGAGATTCCCGATCGATCGGCATCCCCTCCTCCATCATGATCGCCACCATCTCTATATTATTGGCAGTATCCGGGAATCCGGCGGCATCCAGGGCTCGCAGGACAGTCGCCTCATTCGCCATATTGGCATACAGCGGCGTCAGCGACAGCATTGATCCGTTGTTCGCCTTTACCTCGAAACTCAAACTCTGACCCAAAGCCAGACTGATACTCTGGTCGATACGCGCATTGATCAGCAGATCCTGTCTGAGTGCGATCTGCACCGCCGTTCCCTCCCGGCTCACCACCGATCCCTGTATCGTCTGCCCCGGCGCCAGATTCCTGATCTCACTCTGCACACGGTAGGCTCTCTCGCCTTTGGTCATGGACTCCGTCACTTTCACCGTATCGTTTGTCCGGACATTCTGATTATCTTTTTTAATAATATTTCCCAGATTCAACCTAATCCTCCATACCAGAGCCATCTGCTGCGATGACGCGCACCATAAACATCTAAGACTTTTATTTCCAGCTGCGGTCAGGGAATATCCCCTGCTCTGACTCAAATATACTGATAATTACGCCTGTCAGTCAGATAAAATGCGTGATAAATGATCTTCTGTGGATCGGGCATGGTCCGTATTTCTTCAAGGCATCAATATGTATCTGTGCGCCGTAGCCCTTGTTAGATGCAAAACCATACTGCGGATACACCTCATCATACTGTACCATAAGACGGTCCCGCGTAACCTTCGCCACGATACTGGCTGCCCCGATCGAGATACTCTTGGCATCCCCTTTAATGATCGGTATCTGTCTGACCGTTACTTCCGGAATGGTGACGGCATCATTTAACAGAAGATCCGGTGTGACCTGCAGACTGGCAACCGCCTGCCGCATTGCCTCATAAGTCGCCTGCAGAATGTTGATCTCATCGATCCGTTCCGGCGTACTGTAGCCGAGCCCGACTGCAACTGCCCGTTCCATAATCACATCATAAAGTTCCTCTCTCTTTTTTTCGGACAGTTTCTTAGAATCATTGATATATAAAATGTCACAATTTTTTGGAAGAATTACCGCCCCGGCGACTACCGGACCTGCTAACGGACCGCGTCCCACTTCGTCGATCCCGCATATATGAGTATATGCCGCATATTCCCGCTCATATTTTTTAAGCGTTTCACAGCGGGCCTTTTCTTTCTCATAAGCTGCCAGACACTTTCTGCCTCTCTCTACAGCCGCCCGCACCCCGGCTCTGTCATCCTGCTCATATTGCATGAGTAAAACAGGCAGCTCCTCCATCGTAGCCGCCTGCAGTTTTTCTTTTATGATTCCGATCTTCTCCGTCATCATTATCTCCATTTCTGCGCTGTCTTCTGTTAACGGTGCTTAATGAATCCGAATTTGTTGAAAGGCCAGATGCGCAGCCACGCTCTGCCCACAATCTCATCCCTCGTGATATTACCCACCGAAGGGTCCCTGCTGTCTGTACTGTTATTGCGATTATCTCCCATAACGAAGTACTCGTCGTCTCCGAGGACAATCTCCTCATAGGCTCTTCCCGGGCTCTGTATGACTTCCTTGCCGTATCCTTCGTCAAGTACTTCTCCGTCTATGATAATATTGCCTTCCTCGTCGATCTGCACAGTCTCACCGGGCAGTCCGATTATTCTCTTGATATAGAACACATTTTCCTCATACCGGAAAGGAAAAACAATAATATCAAAACGCTCCGGATCATGAAACCGGTAGCTGATCTTGTCTACGATCAGATTGTCCTCACTGCTTAATTTCGGTTCCATAGAGCTTCCGAGCACCTGCGTTCTCTGTCCTACAAAATGGATCACCAGATAAACTGCACACAAAACAAACAATATGTACAAACTGGTACTCAATATCTCTCTTAATACTTTCTTCATGATGTCCATTCCTCAATTCCATCCGTCATTCCGTCTTCTTGGATTTATACCGTTTCAGGCTGATTCCCGTCCGCATCCGGCAGTTCCAATGTAATCCTGCCGATCCTGCCGCTTCTGAAATCCTCCATCACAATAGAGGAGGCTTTCTCGTAGTCCGCCTCCTGCCCCTTCTTATAGCACTTACGACTCTCGCAGACATGGGTCAGCACCATAAGCGGCGTGGACATATCATCCATATCTTCCATCCGGTACCTTTCCGCAAGAATATCTCTGTAATATTTTAACAGATATGCGATCAGGTCTGCCGCAAGCTCTGTCATCTGCAGGATTTCATCATTCATGGAACCGATCAGCGCAAGATTTCTGCCGACCTCCTCGCTCTCAAACTTCGGCCACAGGATACCGGGAGTGTCCAGAAGCTCCAGCTCCTTATTCATGCGAATCCACTGCTTTCCTTTCGTAACGCCGGGCTTATTACCGGTCTTCGTGCACGCCTTGCCCGCAAAAGAATTAATAAAAGTGGATTTACCCACATTCGGAATCCCCACCACGATCGCACGGATCGGTCTGTTCTTTATTCCCCGCTTCCTGTCGCGCTCAATCTTTTCCTGACAGGCTTCCCTGACGATTCCGTGAATCGACTTCAGCCCCCGGCCGCTTTTGGCATTGATCTCCAGCACATGAAATCCTTTTTTTTGAAAATAATCCATCCACAGCCGGTTTGCTGATGCGTCCGCCAGATCTGATTTATTGAGCAGAATCAACCGCGATTTATTCTTTCCCAGTTCATCTATGTCCGGATTGCGGCTGCTGAGCGGAATCCTCGCATCGACCAGCTCTATCACCAGATCAATCAATCCGATATTTTCCTGCATCATTCGTTTTGCTTTGGTCATATGACCCGGATACCATTGATAATTCATCTGTCTTCCAATCCTTTCGACGCCTATTTGATCAGCCCCATGCTGTCCTGGTCTGACGCCATATGGAACCACGCCTTGCCAATGATCGTGTCTCTTTTGACCGCGCCAATATTACCGGAACGGCTGTCTTCACTGCTGTTGCGATTATCTCCAAGCACAAAGAACTCGTCTGTGGCAAGTTCCAGTTCGCTCCGCGCGATGCCGGCATCGAGCATTTTATCAAAAGTCTCGTCTTCTTCCAGTAATGCACCGTTAATATAAACATTCCCATCCAGAATCTGAATCTTCTCGCCCGGCAGTCCGACGACTCTTTTGACATAAAAATGGGAGTTCTCGTTCCCGTTCGGTAAAAATACGATCACATCTCCCCGCTTTGGTGTCGAGAGCCTGTATACCACTCTGTTCATCAGAATCTCCTGTCCGTTAAACAGCACCGGCTCCATGGAATCCCCTACCACGCTCGTACGCATCCCGACCGAAAATACGATAACGAATGCCAGAAAAACGGCAATCATTCCGCCCACGATCATCTCAAAGATATCTTTAATCAATGTCGGGTTCAGTTTCTTTTTCTTTTGATAAAAGGTTAATCCTTTTCTTTTCGCCACGTGTCGTTCCTCATTACGCTTATACTCATCTGCATGATCCTGAACCGGTCTCTCTGCCGGCAAAACATTTTCCGACTGCCACTTTCGTATTATACCAACATCAGCACCTAAAAGCAATCTTCCGTCAAAAAAACAGATACCTCAAATTGCTTCAAGGTATCTGTCACTGACTGATGAAATTATTTTACCAACTCTTTAACCTTCGCTCTCTTGCCGACACGGTCTCTCAAGTAGTTCAGTTTCGCACGTCTTACTTTACCTCTTCTCACTACCTCAACCTTCTCGACATTGGGAGAATGCATAGGCCACGTCTTCTCAACACCGACGCCGTTCGATACTTTTCTTACTGTGAAAGTCGCTCTGCTGCTTCCACCCTGTATCTTAAGTACGGTTCCCTCGAAAACCTGAACTCTCTCACGGTTTCCCTCTTTGATCTTACCGTATACTTTAACAGTATCTCCTACGCTAAAATCGCTGACTGTTTCCTTCAACTGTTCAGCTTCGATTTCTCTGATAATCTCGTTCATAATCTGCCTCCTAAATATATGGATGTTCTTAATACGTTCTGTAACAGAGGACCATCTTTATTCGCAACATTAATAATTTAGCATACTATCTGTTAAAATGCAAGTGTTTTGTTGCAGCCCGCCAGTCCACCCCGGTTGTAAAATTTATTTTAAACAAAGAACCCCCAGCGGTAAAGCCGGGGGACGTGAAATTAGTGATAGAGTTTGTGTGAAAGTCTTTTCAGAATGATCAGGATAAACAAAATTATCATTGGTGGAGAAGAGATTGCGGATCGGAAGAAAATATACAATCCCTGAAAAACACCAATGATAGCTCCTGTGAAAGATGCGTGCATAAGCTCGTCCATTATATTTCACCTTCTTTCTTTGTTCCCCGGCGGGCGGGTTTGTCCCCTGTGAAGGTTTTTCCCGCCTGCAGATGGGTTTTTAGTTTTTATTGTATCACGGACAGAGTCCAATAAAAGGTACAGAAGGGAGAGAAAAGAGAAATGAGTAAAACAGAAATAGCAGAGGTAGTTAGAGAAGTAAGGGCAAGTTTTGTCAGTGAGGAATCTTTTTTTGAATCATCAATTTTTTATTACATGTCAGGCAGGTATCCGGATATGGCAATAAAGGACTGCGTGTATGTTGTTAATTATCTGCGGTCAGAAATAAATTTGCGGGGGTTTGAACATGGAAGCAATATCTAAAGAACACGCACTGGAAGCCTACAACCTGATCCGGAATTACTGTGGGACTGTATGTTGTGAAGACTGCCTTTTTGTCTGTGAAGATGAAGAACATTGTTTGTTTGATTTTTCAGATTCACCGTGCGGTTGGGTAAAATTAGAAATAAGTTAGAATCAGGCAGTTGCGTCAACGCAATCAGTGAAGGAAAGTGGTATGTATGGATTATATGGAAATTTGTAATGAACGCGATATGCTACTTGGGAATCTTTCCAGATTTTTTTTAACGGATGATCTGAAAGAACTTTACGTTGAATATGGTTTTGCGAAGAAAAGTCTTGAACGTATCTTTGAGTATCATTGTGAGAGGATTAATAATTCAGCAGAAAGTATGTAAGGGGCTGAAAAGCCCTTCACATAGAAAGATGGTAACCTTTGTTTGGTTCTCATTTTTCACGGGGAAGTGTAAAAGCTTCCCCCTCTCCTTCTGGCGTTAGTATATCACGGTAATAGCGGAAGGAAAAAAGCAACCTGTAAACAGAGAAAAAGAAAAGAAGAAAGAGAGGAAAAGAGCATGGAGGTTGTAATTGTAGGTGTAAAGTCATCGGAATATAAGGGGAAGGACGGCAATAGACGCACGGGGTTTAATATTTCCGGCTTGAAAGATTATACACGGTATGATCAGGAAAATACAAACTGTGAAGGTCAGGACGTCATCAGGGAGTTTACAAACATTGATTTTGGTATCCACCCGGGTGACAGGGTCGAATTTGTTTATGAACCCGGCTTTCAGGATAAGGCAACCCTTGTTGATGTCAAGATGATCGAGATTGGTGACAAGCCGCCGTTTAAAGACAGCACTTCCGGACAGAAAGCAGCACCGAAGCCGGAAGACCAGAAAGCAAAATAAGGGGAGGTAAGAAGGAATGACAGCTGGAAAAGTTATGTTAGCAATATGTGTAGTGTCGTTTGTGATCGGGACGGTCGGGCTCGTAAAAGATGTCAGCGTGAAACGCCGTCAGCGTCAAATGGAAAAGCGTTATGCGGCTATGCGTGAAGCAGAAGCTGATAATGAATAGTACATACATTGTATGTATAAAACGGAAGGAGGTAAAAGCATATGGGCTTAGCTTTGTTAAGTGGTGCGTCTGCTGTTCCTGCAGATTTAACTGCAACAACTTCGGCAGCGGTGTCTCTGGTAACCAGCGTTATGGCATTGTTTGAGGTTTACCCTTTAAACATTATCCTTACATTCGCACTTGCCAGCTATGCGTTTAAGTTCTTCGGTAAAGGACGCAGAGCAGCAGCAGGTGGAACGTAAGGTCTGCCGGATCAATGCGGGCATGGTATGAAAATGCCATGTCCGTATTTTTATAAAGAATAGCGGAGGTATTAACATGGATAGAAATGAAAGAAAGAACCGCTGCATGGTTATCGTGCCGGTGATCCTGTATGTAGTGTCTGTTGTGTGCCTGTTCTGGTTCCACCCGTTTGTAGCCAGTGCTGCGGAAACTGACACAACTGAAACAACTGACACGGTGGAGAAAAATGCGCCGGGTGGAAAAGGAAATGCTATACATATATATTGTAAATCTAAGAATAAAAATAGCGGATATTATTCTATAACTGACATGACGGCGAAGGCGAAAGATGATACGGAAATAGTAGGAATCTTAACATCATTTGACAATGGTGCGCAATCTATTTCTTTAGTTATTATTTGTGGTGACGGTAATGAAAGCTTGTCATCAAAATATCTTTCTGATGTTGTCCGCGTAAGAATGGAATATAGGAATGATAAACTATTTGATACTCAATATATATCTGCAGAATATTGGTATCAATCATTTTCTTATTATGAGCCTTCTGATAGTTTTCTAGAGGTTCAAATATCCATAAGCGGAATGAAAATATTTAAAGACCGTGATGCATACTTGGCATATCGTGAAACTGGAAGCCTGGACGGCATGATTAAGGAAGAGCTTGACTCTTCTTGGTATTTGAAAGATATACGGTGTGAAGTAACTGCAGATGATTCGCCTAGCGGATCAGGCGGGGAAGAAGCTACATATATTAAGTTTTTTTGGTTAACCGATAATCTTGAAGATGGAGATCTGATTGAAGTTAAAACCCGGAATTATGTTAAAAAAATTGGTGGTGATAAAATCTCTGGTTTTCATGATTATGTAACATGGCATGATAATATATCTGCGCTTGATAATTTATTTAATTTTACTGATAAAAATGGTGAAACAAGTGAACGTGCTTCTTGGACCATTGGACAAAAAGATGCAGTGAAGGCATGGTTTGCTTTTTTAGAAAATAAACCTCTTATATTTAAAACATATGAAACAGAAATATATTATTTTCGTCCGGTTCGCAATGGTACATTTGGTAAATGGTGCAAAGTCACGATGAACCGTTTTGGTGATAGTGGATCGCCTTATATTGAAGATGTTGAAATTGGTGATATGGATGATGATGGGGAATGGGATCGTGATGATGATTTAACAGATGAAAACGGCGGTAATCATGGCGTAGATCAAGGTGGAGACATTACTATTCCGGATCCAGATAATCCCTTTGAAGGCACTAATATAGCGGGAATATTTAGTTATTTATTTGATTTTTTCAAAAGTATTCCGTCCTTGCTTGGTGATCTTCCGGCATTGGTTAATTCCATTATTGGATTTCTTCCGCTACCGGTTATTGGTTTTATTGCCGCAGGTGTTTTAATTGCGATTGCGCTTCGCATTGTTGGGAGGTAAATATATGTCAGCAGTAAAGTCGATTATTAGTTTATGTATGACAGTGATGCAATATCAAATAAATTTGTTTGGTTATCATGTATCTCTATTCGCTGTTTTTGTTTGGGGGCTTGCAATTTTTCTTGTAACTTGGTTTTTGTTTGGAATATTTAAATAATATTACTATTGCCAATGAGAATTATAATATTGCAATTTTTCTATATTTGTTTGATTCGTTGTATTGAAATAAGTCTTTACACAAAAATAAAGAATGATTACTAGTAGTACAAGAATAATAAAAAACATCAAATTATGCAGTGCATTCGTATTGATACCCTGATCTTCGTTAATGTTGTTATCGTTACCCATTGGATGATCTCCTTCGTATGTTTTTGGTAATGATATCATGTTTAACTTACATAGTCAAATAAGGAGGAGTTAAGTTTGGATGAAAATGTGATTCCTGAAAAAGACAGGATGTGTTTAGCTACCGCGCTTGTAATTTTGCATCACGTATATGATTTATTCCGTAGAGATAATATTGCTGCCCCCGCACTGGCGTTGGAAACTGTTTTTTCTTTTGTTGATGAGATTCTTCTTGTGACAAATATAGATTTGGGAGGTGATACTGTTGAAGAAAAAACTTTTTAGGATAACGTGCCTTTTCCATGGGCTGAGATGGATTATAGAATCCTTTATGTTTGGGGCGTTTAGCCGCTGTTCCTATTATATACCGCATACGATTAACAGAAAGAGAGGTACAATGAATGAATGATGGAAATGCTGATTTATATGATAACAGCAGTAACACAGATAATCCCCCCGCTGACGCCGCCGATCAGGAACCGCCTTATGATGGCGGTGATGATTCCATTTCTCCTGATTCCGGTTCTGGAGATACTGATCAGACTGTTATTGATGGTGCTTCTGGCAGTGACGGGACGGACGGGGAAAACACGGAGACTGACGGGGATACTATGGCGAAAACAGAAAATGAAGAGAGTCCCGGCACGGAAGAAACACAGACACCGGAAGATGGTTTTGAAGATGCGGAAGGTGAAGAAACTAAACAAGCTCCTGCTGTTGATCCTGAAATATTACTGGATATAAAGGACACTTTACATAACCATACCGATTCTGTTGATAATTTTATGTCAGGGCTTACTGTTTCCGGAAACTTCATTCAGGTGTCTCTTGACTCCGGATCTACTGCCCTTCTTACGGAATCTGTTGACCAGCAGAATAAAATTCTGGATGGTCTTGACGGCATGACCGGGCTGATCCTGCTGGTGTTCTTCGTGCTGGTCTTCGATCTGCTTCACCGTTTTGCAAAACGGATTATCAAGAACTTTATGGGAGGTGAAAAGAATGGAACAAATTCTTGAATTTATCTTTACCGGGTGTGATTACGGTGAACTGACCCCCGCAAGCCTTTTGTGCCTGTTTGTCTTCATGTTGGTGCTTGAGTGTATTTCCGCGATCGTCAGGGAAGCAGTGAAGGGGGCTGGAATGTAATGTTTAAATATATCATTGTTATCGTGCTTTTTGTGTTCTGCTGGGTGCGGTTTATCCCCCTCAGGCTGATTATAAAGAACCCTGTGGCTGCTGTTTTTTATGCCGTGAAAGACCTCTACGAATACATAGTGCATAAATCGGCGCGCAACTGCCCCACGGGTAAAATCATTGCATATACTGCATTGTTTGGCGGCGGTAAAACCTTGTCCGTTGTGCATTACGTGACCACCCTCTTCTATCGTTATGATGGTTTGAAAGTGTGGGATCGTGACCGGAAGAAATTCGTTACCCAGCATATACACGTAATTTCCAACGTGAATTTAAAGATACCCTATGAACAGTTTGTTTCCCTTGAGCAGATCGTGCGCGTTTCTGAAAAATTCCGCGATCTGGATTATGAAAACGATACCCTGACAGTTACCGTTGTGCTTGGTGACGAGTTCAGCGTACAGCTTAACAGCCGGGAATTTAAGAAGAACATTGACCCGTTGTTTTTGAATACGCTGCTGACCTGCCGCCATCATCATATCCTGATGGTATATGACGCCCAGCGGTTTAACCACGTGGACGCCCTGTTAAGGCAGGTAACGCTTGCTGTGATCGAGTGTAAAAAGGTTTGGCGTTTTCTCCTGCAGTATGAATATGATGCGTTTGAGATGGAAAATGCAGTCAATCCGCTCCTGCTTACACCCCGTTTTCGATCTGGCTGGTTTGTCCGGGATAAAGATTATAATGCCTATGATACGCTTGCCTGCGTAGGTAACCTGAAAAAGTCCTTTGACAAGGGGGACATGCTCACAGAGGAAGAGATCATTGCGCTGCAGTGCAACCAGCCTGTGAATATGGATGCCGTATCCACCCCGCACAGGAGCTATGTGAAGCGCAGAAAGAAAATGAAGTAGCGCACGCGCCCTCTTTACGGAAGGGGTGCGCGTAGTAGCCTGCCCCAAGGGCGGAGGCCGTCAAGCGTAGCGCGGCCACCGCCCGACGGCATGCACGCGTAGCGCACGGGTTCATTCCGTCAAGAGGGTTGCGGAAGTTCCCTAAGGTCTAGTATTACCCTTAGGGAACTTCTGAAACATGAAACATTTTGTGATTTTTCCCGTATTTATCAGAAAAAAGTTTGAAACATTTTTTGAAACATCTTCTGAAACATCACAACTTTTGAAACATTTGGAGAGAATGAAAAATGAATGACCGGACACAGTCCCGCAAGTGGTTGCTTACTTTCAATAATCCTGAAAAGTATGGTTTTGACCACGATAATATCAAGGCTGCCCTGTCAACGATCAAGAACCTGACTTACTGGTGCATGTGTGATGAAGTCGGGAAAGAAGGAACTTATCATACACATTTATTCCTTTTCCGTGAAAATACAATGCGTTTTTCCATGGTTAAGAATAAATTCCCTACTGCACATATCGACTACTGCCGCGGATCCACGCAGGAGAACCGTGACTATGTGCGGAAGGAAGGAAAACATAAGGACACTGACAAGGCAGAAACAAACCTGATCAACACGTTTGAAGAGTTCGGGGAATGCCCTATAGAGGAACAAGGAAAGCGTAATGACCTGAATGACCTCTACGGCATGATCAAGGACGGTATGAGCAATTATGACATACTGGAGAGTAACCCGAACTATATGCTGCAGATTGACAAGATCGAACGGTGCCGTCAGACGGTTCGGGAAGAACAGTTTAAAAATACATTCCGGAAACTCGAAGTTGAATACTGGTATGGTGACACCGGACAAGGTAAGACACGCACAGTCATGGAAAAGTACGGCTATGAAAATGTGTACCGTGTGACTAACTATAAGTACCCCTTTGACGGTTACCGCGGTCAGGACGTGATCATTTTTGAGGAATTTTGCAGCAGTTTGAAAATACAAGAAATGCTCACTTATCTTGACGGCTACCCTCTCGATCTGCCATGTCGTTATAATAACAAGGTGGCATGTTATACAAGGGTATATATCTTAAGCAATATTCCGTTTGATGACCAGTACCGGGATATTTTCCGTGAATATCCGGATACTTTTAAAGCATTTAAGCGCCGGATCGGCTGCATTAAAAGGTTTACAGAAAAGGGTCTGGTTGACTACCAGAACATGGAGGATTACGAATACAGCCGGAAAATGGAAGAACTGGAAAAAGAAAATCCGTTTACTGCAAAAGAACGGTATGAACAA
>ERZ777011.2534-NODE-2534-length-14232-cov-3.776681_pt1 | contig 14232 bp, 8 predicted proteins | sample MGYA00374964_ERZ777011 | MGnify/ENA primary metagenome ERZ777011 (study PRJEB29310, sample SAMD00008975) | mouse gut metagenome | study: EMG produced TPA metagenomics assembly of the Metagenome analysis of fecal microbiota from mouse which was promoted...
GGAAATTTCTACGCTTATTCGAGTTCGCGAAGCGAATCTCGCAAAGTTATTTGCGGAGCAAATTACTTTTTTATGTGAAGGACTGTGTATTACAATGTTACAACCACCGTCCCGGCATTCGGTGTCAGTACGGTATCTTTTCCGGCAATCTCCATAGAAGCGCCGTCCGCGGATTGTGCCTGTACGCCCACAAGCCTTACGGTGTACGGCTTCCCGGAGATATGCTCAGCCTGCACCGTGATCCTTGCACCGGATTTAATAACAGAGACATGTAACTCCGCATCCTGTGCCATGCCGTAGACGGTCGTCTGAGCCTCGATGTCGTCCGAAAGAGCATACACACGAAGTTCTACGCCGTCGGCGTAATCATAATCCGGTCTCTCATCACATGCGCCGACTGCTATGATGGAATTAGCACGTGCCATCAGCGGCAGGTGCAGATAGTCGTATTCTTTCTCCATCCATGTGCCGCCCTCTGCGGTTTCCCCGGTGAAGAAGTCCGTCCATGTGCCTTTCGGCAGATAGAAGGAGCCGATGCTTTCCTCATTGAAGACGGGAGCGACCAGCAGGTTATCACCCAGCATATACTGTTTATCCAGATAGCTGCAGTTCTTATCTTCCGTATATTCCAGCACCATACTCCGCATGGTCGGCACGCCGGAGCGGGAGGTGTCAATGGACGTCTTATACAGGTACGGCATAAGCTTTGCTTTCAAACGGGTGAAGGTTCTGACAACATCAACCGCTTCCTCATCATACAGCCACGGCACGCGGTAGGAACTGCTTCCGTGCAGACGGCTGTGGGAGGACAGAAGACCGAATGCAACCCAGCGCTTATATACGTCCGCAGTAGAAGTGTGCTCGAATCCGCCGATATCGTGCGCCCAGAAGCCGAATCCGGACATGAGCAGTGACAGACCGCCGCGCAGGCTCTCTTCCATAGACTCATAGTCGGACCAGCAGTCGCCGCCCCAGTGTACGGGGAACTTCTGACCGCCTACCGTTGCGGAGCGGGCGAACAGTACAGCCTCGCCTTTGCCGCGCTTTTCCTCCAGAAGATCAAATACCGTTTTATTATACAGATAAGTGTAGAAGTTATGCATCTTCTTCGGATCGGAACCGTCATGGTAGACGCAGTTGACGGGGATTCTCTCGCCGAAATCTGTCTTGAAGCAGTCAACACCCATATTGAGCAGACCCGCCAGCTTATCCTGATACCATTTGCAGGCATCCGGGTTGGTGAAGTCTACCAGAGCCATGCCCGGCTGCCACATATCCCACTGCCACACGTCGCCGTTTTGCCGTTTGACGAAGTAACCTTTCTCCATGCCTTCGGCAAAAAGAATAGATTCCTGACCGATATAGGGGTTGATCCATACGCAGATATGCAAGCCCTTTGCCTTGATTCTGGAAAGCATTCCGGCAGGATCGGGGAATACTTTCTCATCCCACACAAAGTCGGTCCAGTGGAAGCCTTTCATCCAGAAACAGTCGAAGTGGAAGGTGCGGAGCGGAATACCGCGGTCTAACATACCGTCGATGAAACTCATAACCGTATCTTCGTCGTAACTGGTCGTAAAAGAGGTAGACAGCCATAAGCCGAAGGTCCAGGGCGCAGGCAGCGCAGGTTTGCCGGACAGATCGGTGTAGCGTGTCAGCACATCTTTCATGGCAGGACCGTTAAAGAAGAAATAATCCAGACTTCCGCCTTCCACGCAGAAGGAAGTCCTGGTCACATTTTCCGTGCCGAACTCAAAAGAGACACGCTCCGGATGGTTGACCAGAACGCCGTAACCTTTGTCGGACAGGAAGAAAGGAATATTCTTATATGCCTGCTCGGTACTTGTGCCGCCGTCTTCATTGTATATTTCCACAGTCTGTCCGTTTTTGACAAAGGGCGTAAAGCGTTCGCCCGTACCGTAGAGATGTTCACCGACGCCGATGCTAAGCTGTTCACGCATGTAGGTGTTTTCAAGATCGCCGTTTACTTCATAATAGTCGCCTTTATAATCCGTCTTCATCAGGGCAAGATCATTCCGGCTGCTCTTCGTGAGCGCTTTGCCGTCTCTCATGTATGTCATGGACCAGGGGTTTTTGGTGATCACGAGCGACAGGCTTCCGCTTGTGATCGTGAGTGTGTCATCTGTATCTTCGACCTGCAGAGTCCGCGGATGATCCAGATGCAGTTCAAACGCGGGTGCCTTCTGTACCGTTCCCATGTGATGGCAGGTCTGCACCCGAAGGACGTCGGGCATGGGAGAGGTAATGCGGATGGTGAGATTGATCCCGCCGAGGGTGTCTCCGCGTCCGCGTATCGGATGCGTCGGTGCGCACAGCGTTACCTCGGTGTCTTTGACGGTTGTGTAGTAGACTTCGCTCGGAGAGAAACATGCGCATCTTTCCTTGAATAGCCAGCAGCCGTTGTTAAATTTCATAATAAAAATCCTCCTTATCTTGTATTTAGTTTGATAAATGTTAAGGTTCATGTCCTGCTCTGCTGCCGTTCACACCGGCATCGGTCCTGCAATTACTTTTTATATGTTTTTGGTGTGAACAGATGCAATTCTTATTTTCTCAATATATAAGAACAGAGCACAAAATAAAAGTGTAATTTTTTGATGTATAATACATCAAATTTTTGCTATATATTGCAGGTCCGCCAACTGGTAAGATGGTATAACAGATCCGATAGCAGATGCAGGATCATCAAAAGGGTGTACAGGCGGTCGGAACCAGTGCTAAAATAACGGTAAAGGTGTCATGTCAGGGAGAAACCGGCCTTTATAAACAAGAAGGAAAACAGTACGATATTTATGACTAAGAGACGTAACGGACGATGGATTTCCACATTTTTTCATAACGCCACGATTAAACGGCAGTTGTATACGATCTATACAGCTGTCGTTGTGGTGCCGATCTTGCTGCTGGGTGTGTTTCTGATGATGTATACCCGTCATATGATGATCAATTATTATATGGACCTGTTGAAATCCGATAATTACCGGGTGCGGACGGTTCTGTTTGACATTACAATGGAAGTTTACGGCATCTCCAAGGATATTTCATTTGATGACGGCGTCCGCACGATTCTGGCGGAGGAATTTGACAGACGGCAGGAGTATATCAATGCTGTGGACCGCAATGCGGTGCTGAGCCAGTATGCGGAGACGTATGCGGAAGTCAGCAAGATCGAGATCTATACGGATAATCCATATCTTACGGATTATAAATTGTTTAAACGGATGAGTGAAGAAACCGTAAATATGGAATGGTATCAGCAGGCGATGTCGAAGACGGGGGTATTCTGGATGGAGATTCCGTGGGAAGACGGGTATCGGGACAGCAAGTGGGAATTGTGCCTGATCAAAAGGATTCAGCTGATCAACTCTCCGTACCATGCGGTTCTGGTTATTCATATCGACGAAAACTATCTGCGCATGTGGGCGGACAGCAACGAATATATCAGCGTCATATCTGTTGACAGAGGACCGGTATTCTACAGTTCCGAGCGGAATCTGGTCGGCAAAGCGCAGCCCGGACCAGTGGACTATGATGCGCCCTACTTCCGCTATACAGGAATGACTGAGACGGAGGGGAAGCAGTGCTTTATTGACATCTCCATGTTCCGCGCGTATCAGTCCAGTTCCAGAATCTATCTGTGTACGCTGAATCCGAAAGGATATTACACGGTCCGGAGCATTCTGTATATGTGCGGTGCCATTATCTTTACGGCACTGATTATTCCGGCAATAATGATACATATTTTTACGCGGTATTTCACGAACCGGGTGAGTCTGCTCAGACAGCAGATGCACAAGGCGAGCACGCAGGATTATGAACTGATCGACAGCTTCCGCGGGCGTGACGAACTGTCGGAGGCTTTTGAGGACCTGCAGGTTATGGTGCAGAATATCAAGGAGCAGGAGGCGAAGACTTACGAGGTGCAGATTAAGGAGCAGGAGATGCTGATCAGACAGCAGGAGATGGAGTTCAAGATGCTGGCCAGTCAGATCAATCCGCATTTCCTCTATAATACGCTGGAAACCATACGGATGAAAGCATTGACGGCGGGGGATAAAGAGGCGGCGACGGCTACGAAGCTGCTTGGGAAGTCCATGCGTTACGTGCTGGAGAATACGGGGACTTCCTACACCACACTGGAAAAAGAACTGAATCATCTGGATGCGTACATAGAGATCCAGCAGCTGCGGTTCGGCGACAGGGTGCAGTTTAGCAGAAATGTAGAGGACGGACTGGAGCTTTCGCGGTACAATATTCTGCCGCTGCTGCTGCAGCCGATGGTGGAGAACGCGATCATACACGGTATGGAGGAAGTGGCGGAGGGCGGTAAGATCGTCCTGTCCGTATATACCAGACAAATGGGGGAAAAGCGGCTTCTTATGATCGATGTGGATGATAACGGCTGCGGCATGGATGAGGTGACGCTCGGCAGGCTGCGCAGGGACATCGAGGTGCGGGATATGAGCCGGAGCAAGAGCATCGGACTCTATAACATTAATCAGCGCATGAAGCTGCATTACGGGGACGGATACCGTATCCATATCTACTCGGAACCGGGAAAGGGAACCAGAATACGGATGATTATTCCGGTGGACAAGTGCGGTATCGAAACATAGCGAAACGAAACTAAAAAAGTGACGGTATTTTTATCAAATTTTTTCGGTATTTTTATTTTTATAAATTTTTTATAATAAATGCATTGCAGGAGATATATTGATCAGACCGGTCTCCTGCGATGCATTTTCATTTTGCAGAAACGGGAATTATGTAGAAAGGTATCCCGATCATGCAGAATATGTCATGTAAACGGATATGGATGCTATAGAAAGGGTGAGCGGATATGAGTGTAGAGAGAAGGCAGAAAGAAAAAGTGATCAAGCAGAAATTCAGCATGCAGCTAATGTGGAAACAGAGATATCTGTTATTGATGTCGGTTCCTTTCCTGATCTGGCTGATCGTTTTCAAGTACATACCCCTGTGGGGATGGACGATGGCGTTTCAGGATGTGCGTCCGAAGACACTGGCGCAGCCTTTCTGGCAGAGACCTTTTGTCGGGGTATCTAATTTCGTTAAGGCATTTCAGGATCGTATCTTCGGGCAGGTTATGCTTAACACGGTCGGGCTGAGCATTCTGGGTATCACGGTTGGAACGCTTATGGCAATCCTGTTTGCCCTGATGTTAAATGAAATACGATTCGTGAAATTCAAGAAGATCACGCAGACCATCTCTTATCTGCCGCATTTCGTGTCGTGGGTGGTTATTGCCAGTATCGCCAAGATGGTATTAAACGATGGCGGTATGCTGGACACGGCGCTGCATACGAAACTGGGACTGATGAGTACGAATACGCCGCTCTTCTGGTTTACGGTCGTTCTGATCAATACATGGAAAGAAGTGGGATGGGATGCCATCGTATACCTGTCCGCTATGGCGGGTATCGATTCGGGCTTATATGAGGCGGCGAAGGTGGACGGTGCGAACCGTCTGCAGAGAATCTGGCACATTACGCTGCCGGGCATTAAGCCTACGGTAGTGGTGCTGCTGATCATGAGTATCGGCGGTGCGCTGAATGTAGGTATGGAGCGCCAGATGCTCTTAAGCAACGGTATTGTGCAGGATCACGCAATGGTGCTTTCCTGGTTCTCTTATGTCAGAGGTATCGGCAACAGCAATTACGGTCTGGGTACTGCGATCGGTATGTTCCAGTCACTGGTCGGCATAGCGCTTCTGTTCATTGCGAATAAAGTTGCAGGTTTACTCGGCGAGAGCAGACTGATATAAGGAGGGGACACCATGGCAAATGTGAAAAGCAACAGGATCAAGAGTCGGGATAATATTTTAGATTACATATTGTTGGTTGTGTTCATATTTCTGGTCATTGTTACGGTATATCCGTTTTTAAATGTTCTGGCGATATCCTTCAATGATCCGATCGACACGATGCGAAACATCAATTTCATCATACCGAGAGAGTTTACGTGGAGCAATTACGCTTATGTATTCCGGGAGAACAATCTGGGGCAGGCATTTATCCTCTCGGTATTAAGAACGGTGATCGGCGCGGGCGCGGGCGTGATCTGTACCGCTATGCTGGCCTATGTGCTGAGCAGGAAAGACTTCTATTTTAACAAGGTATTTACCACATTGTTTGTTATTACCATGTATGTCAGCGGCGGACTGATTCCGGAGTATCTGCTGCTTATGAGAGACTTAAAGCTGGGTAATAACTTCCTCGTGTACATCATACCGGGGCTGATCTGGGTCTACAATATGATTCTGGTGCGTTCTTTTATTGAAGGACTGCCGATGGCATTACAGGAGGCGGCGAGAGTGGACGGGGCCAATGACTTTATCATCTGGGCGCGAATCGTACTGCCCCTGTGTAAACCGGTGCTGGCGACGGTAGCGTTGTTCTACGCGGTAGGACAGTGGAACTCTTTCATGGATACTTACCTGTATGCCAAGGAACTGCCGACGCTGCAGTATGTGTTGTATGAGATTATGGAGAAGGCGACGGTCAAGATTGATCCGCATTCGGCGGAGCAGGTTAAGAATGCCGTCTCACCGCTGTCCGTGCGTATGGCGGTAACGATTGTAGCGACAGTGCCGATCCTGATCGTATATCCGTTCCTGCAGAAGTATTTCGTAGGCGGCATGACGGTAGGCGCGGTCAAGGACTGATACCGCAGGAAAGATCTGCAGGTTATCAAGTTATGGTATTTATATGGATGTACAGTTACGTACAACATACAAATATAAATGATGCAATGTGAAGCAACAGAAGGGAGAAAAAGTATGAAAAGTAAGAAGATTTGTGCATTGTTACTGGCAGTAACGATGGTAGCCGGCACACTTGCCGGTTGTGGAGGCGGGGATGCACCTGCTGCAGATACAGGCAGTACGACAACTACCGATGACGGCGCTGCAGACGACGGCGCGGCTGCGACAGATGATGGCGGAAGCGCAGCGTCCGGAGAAGTGATCGAGTTGACATTCTTCAACGCGGATGCAAACCAGGATGATCCTTGGACAGATCCCGTGGCAGAGGCAATTACGGCAGCAACCGGCGTTAAGTTAAAGACGACACGTCCTGTGGGCGGTAACGACGAGAGTGAAGCGGTTGCGCTGATGATTGCGGAGCAGAACTATCCGGATATCATCTTTGCGAAAGGTTCCGCAGGAAATATGATTGACGCAGGCGCGATGATGGATATGACAGACCTGATCGAGCAGTATGGTCCCAATATCAAGAAGCTCTACGGCGACGAGTTTGAGAAGTTAAAACAGTCCGCAGATGACCCGTCCATTTATCAGTTATCCGCTTATAATGTTGGCGGTACGAAATTTAAGGATGCAGGAAATCTTCAGGTTCAGTGGGCAGCGCTGAAAGCGAAGGACTATAAGATTCCGCAGTCTCTGGAAGAATTGGAGACCATGATTAAAGATTATATTGCCGAGCATCCTACGACTGATGAGGGACTGGATATGATTGGTATCAGCTTATCCACTTCCGACTGGCACTGGCTGATCACACTTGGTAATCCGGCAGGTTTCATTGCAGACGGCGCTCCGGATAACGGACAGTGGATCGTAACATCGGACAACAAGGGTATGTATAAGTTCCGTTCCGATAAGGAAAGAGAATATTTCAAATGGTTATGCCGTATGTACAACGAAGGCATTCTTGACCCTGAATTTGCAACACAGACACACGAAGATTATATTGCAAAGATCGCATCCGGTCGTGTAGTTACCTTATTTGATAAGGACTGGGATTATCAGGATGGCGAGAAGGTACTGAAGGCAGACGGTAAATATGAACTGACTTATGCAGGTCTTCCGACATGTATCGATGCGAACACAAAATGTCCGTCCCTTATGTATCAGGGTCTGACAACAGGAACCGGCGTAGGTATCACAACTTCCTGTAAAGATCCTGTTGCAGCAATCAAGTTCATCGATTTCCTTTGCTCTGACGAAGGCCAGGTACTCAACAAATGGGGTATTGAAGGCGTGAACTACTTCATCGACGATGAGGGACACCGTTACAGAACAGAAGAAGAGATCAAGTATTCCCAGGAAGATGCAGATTATTCCAAGAAGACAGGTGTCGGCTTCCACAATTACCCGTTCCCGTCTTATGGTGATGGTATTCTGGATCCTACAGGCAGCACTTATACAACGACAAGTAAGGACGCCGTAATCAACGAGTATAACGTAGAAGAGAAAGCGGCAGTTGAGGCATGGGGCGTAGAGCTGATCGTAGATATGTTCCCGCAGCCGGATGAGTTCGAGACACCTGACTATTCTCCGCTCTGGGCATACGCTATGCCGCTTGAGTTCTCGGAGATCGTAGATAAACTGGACGAAGTTGCATGGTCCGCGCTGATCAAGTGCGTAACCGGCACCGAGGCGGAGTTTGACGCAAACTATGACGCGATGATCGCTGAGTTAGAGGCAACCGGCATGAGCGAGGCGGAAGAGATGATGACTGACATTATTGCCGAGAAGGTTGCAATCGTTCAGTAAGCAGAAACTTCCGGATACAGGAAACAGATGAAATACAGAGTGTGAAAAATATAATGATATAAATGACAAGGCCTGCCGTATCAGACTATGATGCGGCAGGTCTTGTATTGATATAAGGGGGTGTATGATGCGCAAACCATAGGAAATATCACGCTTTAGGGGCATTTTTTTGTGGGGGGGGGTATTTTCCGGTTTCCGTATCGAGTCCCTGTCCTTTGCGGAATTCCGCAGGACTTTCGCCCACGTATTTTTTGAATTTCTTATGAAAATAATCTACATTCTTATAGCCTACCTGTTCGGCAATCTCATACACTTTCAGCTGATTTTCCAGAAGCAGTTGCTTGGAATGTTCGATTCTACGGTGATCCACGTAGGAATTGAAATTCTCCCCGACACTCTTGCTGAAGATCTTGCCGAGATAGGCGCTGTTGTAGCCGAACAGAGGGGCGATCGTCTCGAGTTTAATATTTTCCCGGAAATGGTGGTCAATATAGTAGAGCACATCATCTAAAATCGTATCTCTGGACGGGTTGCCTGTGGCGTCCATAATCATTTCAAACTGTTTCGAAAGGAACTGGATGATTTCATAGAGATATTTGCAGTTATTCATGAACTCCAGCACAGACGAATTTGAAGAAAAAGGAATCTTCGCCGATGCGTAGGTACGGTTCATCTTTTCCTTGATCTGCAGATAGAGATCTGTCAGAAACAATTTAATATCGCGCGCTTCACAGGGTACATACAGGAGCTGCTCTTCCAGTTCGGAGAGCACGGCAACAGTCATCCTGCGGTTGTAGGATTGTATATAATCCGCGAAGCGGTCCGCATATTCTGTCAAGGCGGATTCACTCAGAGTAAAAACGAGCCGGTCCGGGTCCGCCAGAGAGGAAGAAGCATTTGCGGAGAGCTCCGGCAGCAACTCATAGCCCATTGCATGCAGCTCCCGCTTGCAGAAGAAGCGGCGTGTTAAAAGCGCGGTGGCATCTGCATAAGAAAGATGGATATCCTCCGGCACGGATACAGGCCTGCCGTAAGCTAAGAACATGGATTCCAGCGGGCTTCCCGCCTGTGCCGTATTATTGTCAAAGCGTTCCAGAAAGTCGGAGAGCCTGTTGAGGCCGTGGGAACCCTTTAACAGGACAACATCTTTATGATTTATTTCCAGATGTTCAAAGATGTTATTATCGCGGTTGATTACTTTGAGAAGCTCCGCGAATGTGTAAGGCGCGGCGGCAGCCTGCGTATGAAAGTCCTCGCAGATCACGACCTGATAGACCTCTGCGGTCAGACAGAAGTGATCGAGATCCTGATCGGACAGCGGTGTGCTCAGAATACCGGTCAGAAGTTCCTGCAGCACGACACTTTTTGCCTTCTTCTGTAATTCCGTGAAATGGGTGGAGTGACGTTTCTCCTGTGCCAGTTCCTGTTTGATCTCGGAGACAGTCTGATAGAGTTCGTCCTCGTCGATCGGTTTGGTGGGATAGAATCTGACGCCGCTTTTAATGGCTTCCTGCGCATACCCGAAATCAGAATAGCCGCTTAATATGATGCATTTACCCTGAAAACCGGCTTCTCTGGCGCGGCGGATCACTTCTGTACCAAGCATTTTAGGCATTTTAACATCCAACAAAACAAGACCGGGATTCAGCGCGAGAATGCGCGAGAGCGCTTCTTCGCCATTGGAGGCTTCACCGCATATGGTAAAGCCCAGTTCGTCCCAGTCTACAATACATTTTAAACCCTCACGAATAGAGGATTCATCGTCAGCTATCAGTAAAGTATCATAATTTTGATTCATTTCATCCTGCCTCACGTATATGAATATAGTAGCATGTAAGCATAAAAGGTGCAAGAACAGCGGTGCTGTTACGTTACGGATACTTTGATTACAATGGGAAAATCACTGTGAACATGCTTCGCCGTGATGTGCAGTCCATCCTCGTCAACGGCGTAAACAGGCGCCTCGGAAAAACCGAGGATTTCCACGCTGCGGATTATGCCGTGGAAATTCGGTTTGTTGGCATCCGGTGTCTTCGCGAGGGCGCGGATCGTGATATGGCCGTCATCCGGACAGCGCAGGCAGGTCGCATAGATGCAGCCGCAGCCGGCGGTAAAGCGGAAGTCCCGGCTGGTGTAGACAGGAGCGGAGGCGTCGCTGAACTGTCCTTCCGTCTCGGCGGTCGGTCCCTCCGCGGCATAGCGCCATGGTTTGGTGTTATAGACCGCTTCTCCGTTTACAGCCAGCCACTTGCCGATCTGCGTTAAGATGGCAGCGTCCTCTTTGGCGAAGGAGCCGTCGGCCATGGGTCCCACATTCAGCAGAAGATTGCCGTTCTTGCTGACAACGTCTATGAGATAACAGATCAGTTCACAGGCGCTCTTATAGTCCAGTGAAGTGGTGTAACACCAGGAGTTGCGGGCGATCGCAGTGTCAGTCTGCCAGTGATAGGGCCTGGCGTCTGCGAATTTACCGCGTTCCACGTCTACGATACCGCTGCCGAAAGCCATAGCGTCGTGCTTGTAGCAGATGGCAGTGGGAGTGCCCCACGAGACGCCGCAGTTATAATAGTATGCTGCAATCTTACGCAAGTACGGTTTATATGCTTCATGCTGAATCCACCAATCGAAATAGAGGATGCGCGGCTGATAGCGGTCGATGATCTCGCAGGTACGGCACAGCCAGTCCTCGAGAAATTCCCGGTCCGGATAGGGTCTGGCGAACAGGTCCTGATAATCAGGCTGCGTCTGTTCTGATGGCCAGTAGAAATCGCCGCAGTGCAGCGGTTCCTTAATATCGCTTTCAAAATCTTTGCCGCAGCCCATGAACCAGTGGTGCTCCGCGCGGTGGGTAGAGGTGCAGAATACCAGCCCATTTTTCTCAAAAGAGGATTTCAGTTCGCCCAGGATGTCCCGCTTCGGGCCCATTTGCGCAGCGTTATATACGGACAGATCGCTCTGATACATCTGAAAGCCGTCGTGGTGCTCCGCCACAGGGACGACATATCGGGCGCCGGCGGCGGCAAAGGTTTCCGCCCAGCAGTCGGAGTCGAATTTTTCGGCGGTGAAAAGAGGAATGAAGTCCTTATAGCCGAAATCTTTATGCGGTCCGTAGGTCCTGACATGGTGCTCATATTCCGGCGTCCCCTGTATGTACATGTTGCGGGAATACCACTCATTGGCGAATGCAGGCACGCTGTAGAGTCCCCAGTGGATGAAAATGCCGAACTTGGCTTTTGTATACCAGAGCGGCATGTCGAAATCCGTCAGCGATGCCCAGTCATCGTGGTAGGGTCCCTGGGCGGTCACGTCGTTGATGTGTGCCAGATATTGTGATTTGTCTGTTATTTTCATGGGGTATTCTCACTCCTTATTATAATACCAGCAGGATTGCCACGTCCTTAGCCGCTAATGTCAGTGTGTCGCCGCTCTTATACGCCGCATCCGTAAGGATATCTTTGCCGGCGCAGTTAAGCGTAATGTTATGACTCTCATCATCATGGTTTAAGAAGAACAGGAACGTACCGTTATCATTGGCGCGCTTTGTCACCTCGATGCAGTCCGGTGTGTCGATGATCGGCCGGATATCAGTGTCCGCACAGATCTCAGCGATCAGCGTGCGGTAGAAAGCGGCATTGGAGCGGGTGGCGACATAGTAGGCGGTTCCCTTACCGTAGGTGTTGCGGGTCAGAACCGGCATTCCGGCATAGAAATCCTGTTCGTAAGCTGCAAGCGGCTGCGCGCCTTCGGTGTGTAGCAGGTCGCAGAGCAGAGAAGCCGGGTAAGTCGTGCCCTTGTATACAAAACTGTTATGTGCTTCCTCGGGAAGCGCGTCTTCCTCCTCCACCCAGATACCGAGGATGTCCCGCAGCTTACCCGGATAGCCGCCGATCGTGACCAGATCGTGATCGTCCACGTAGCCGCTGAAAAATGTGGTCAGGAAGGTGCCGCCGTCCTGCACGAAGCGACGGATCTTCTCGTCATAGTCCGGTTTCACCATATACAGAACAGGAGCCGCTACAAGGCGGTAGGCGGACAGGTCGTCCTCTACGCTGATCAGATCCACGGAAATATTCAGGTTGTTGAAAGACTTGTAATAGTTCAGTATCTCGTCACAGTAGTGCAGATTGACACTGGGGCCGGCAGAATAGTCCGTGGCCCACCAGTTGTCCCAGTCAAAGACAATAGCCGCCTTCGCGTCTGTTCTTGCGCCGAGGGTGAGGGAGCCGATCTTGTCAAGCTCTGCGCCCAGCGCGGATATTTCACGGAAAATTCTTGTATTTTCGTGACCAGCGTGATCGATGACTGCGCCGTGGTATTTTTCACAGGCGCCGATGCTTCTTTTGATCTGGAAAAACATGATGGTATCCGAACCGTGCGCCACGGCCTGATAGCTCCACAGCCGCATGACGCCGGGGCGTTTCAACGCGTTGTAGGGGTGCCAGTTGGTGACGCTGGGCGTCTGCTCCATCAGGGCGAAAGGTTTGCCCTGTTTCAAGCCGCGCATGAGATCGTGCTTGAAGGAAGTGACCTCCAAAGTGTCATTGTAGGCGGGATAGTTGTCCCAGGAGACGAAATCCATGTACTTTGCCCACATCTGATAATCTAACGGCTGATAATTTCCCATCAGGTTCGTCGTGATCGGAATATGCGGCGTGATGGCATGGATCGTGTCATATTCCAGCCGGTAACATTCCAGAATACTCTCTGAGTTAAAACGCCGGTAATCCAGAGAGATTCCCTGAAAAGTGGTCCGGTTAACGGCGAAATGCTCCGAGAGCATGTTCGGCAGTACGATATCCTCGAAATCATAGAAAGTATGTCCCCAGAAAGCAGTATCCCATGCTTCATTGACGGCGTCGATGGTCTGGTATTTCTTCTGCAGCCATTTGCGGAATGCGCGTTCGCAGTTTTCACAGTAACACTCCCCGCCGTACTCGTTGGAGATGTGCCAGGCTACGATATTGTCATAAGACTGATACCGCTCTGCCAGTTTTCCGGCCAGAGCCTGCGCGTATTTGCGATAGGTCGGGCTGTTGGGACAGGAATTGTGACGGCCGCCGAATTTACGTTTCATGCCGTTAAATTCTGTTCTCAGGATATCAGGATACCGTCTGGCCATCCACGCGGGGTGCGCGCTCGTGGAAGTGGCGAGACAGACTTTCAGACCGTTGCTCGTAACTTTCTCCATGATCCGGTCAAGTTTGTCGAAGCAGTAGGTGTCCTCAGAGGGCTGCAGGGCTGCCCAGCTGAATACGTTCAGGGTAACGACGTCAATGTGCGCCAGTTTCATCAGACGCATGTCTTCGTCCCAGGTGTCTTCCGGCCACTGCTCCGGGTTGTAGTCGCCGCCGTACAGGATTTTGTGTACATTGTTATTCTCAATCATAGCTGGTAGGAATCCTTTCTGTGTAGTCGTATTGATTGTGCCGCGCCCGCACGTTATGTATCCGGTACATGATGAACAGCCGGTTTTATCCGCGTGCGGAACATGCGGTGTATGGGAACAGTATAACGTATTTGCGGTCTGGAAGATACTTACTAAATTGCTGATTTATTGCATTTATTTTTAGCAAATTTTTCCCGGAGTCATTACAGAAGACAGATTGTGTGATAAAATATTCTCGTGCAGAAGAAAAACAAGCGGCTGCGAAGCAGACATTTGTTTTTCGAGCACGAATAAC
>ERZ777011.2536-NODE-2536-length-14226-cov-15.919342_pt1 | contig 14226 bp, 10 predicted proteins | sample MGYA00374964_ERZ777011 | MGnify/ENA primary metagenome ERZ777011 (study PRJEB29310, sample SAMD00008975) | mouse gut metagenome | study: EMG produced TPA metagenomics assembly of the Metagenome analysis of fecal microbiota from mouse which was promoted...
CCGCCACTTAAAAATATATAATATTTCAGAAATACAAAAAAGTTTAATCAAAATTAAAATTACTTTCCAACCCATATTTTTAAAAGAAAGGAAAAAGAAAATGTGTAAACAAAAGAGAAGCAGAAGGAAAACAAAAAACATATTAAGCAATCAAAACGGAATAACCCTAGTTGCATTAGTAATTACAATTATAGTAATGTTAATTTTAGCAGGTGTTTCAATAAATGCTATTGTTGGTGAAGATGGAATAATAGCAAAAGCAACAAATGCTAAACTTATTTCAGAAGAAGCAAAAAGGAGAGAAGCACTAGAAATGATATTATTCGACTATAATTCTAGTGAATTTTTAGGTGAAGCAGAAGGAATGCATAAATTTTTATCTAAAATACAAGGTGAAGGACAGATAGGTAATTATGCAATAACTACTGATGAAGATTATGCAATTATAAAGTACGATGATAAAAGCTATGAAATAGTAAGAGAAAGTGAAGGTAGTACATATTATAAAATATTAGATGAAGTAGATGGAACTATTTTAGAAGATGGAGATAATATTATATTAACTCAAAAAACATTAGATACAGAAGATGGTTTTACTTTTGAGAATGGAAAATCATATATAGTATTAGATGAAAAACTAACAGCAGATGAATTCGATTTCAATATTCAAGCAGGTGATCCAGTAACAATAAAAATTATGCACGACATGGATATTGATAATGAAGATGTGCCAAATAGGAGTGCAATAAATTTAGAAGATGGAGCAATATTAAATCTATATGTATATGGAAAAGTAAATGTAAATTCTAGTTTTGGTGAATCAGGAGAAACAGCATCTGGGTTTGGAGCAAAAGGTGGACCAGGTGGATATGCTGGAATTCACGTATCAAAAAATTCTACACTTAATTTGTATGGTAATGGAATTATAACAGCAAAAGGTGGAGATGCAGGTAGAGGTGCAACAGCAGCTTCTGGAAATACTGGTGGAGGCGGTGGCCGGAGGAGCTGGTGCTGGAATTGGTGGAAATGGTGGAAATGGCGGACAAGCTAATATTAGTATTAAAGGTGATAGTGTAAACGGTGATGGAAGTAATTTTAATGGGTTAGAATCATCTGGTTCAGATGGAGAAGCTGGTGAAGATTGCGGTGTTGTAAATATATATAATACGCTAACTGTCTATGCTTATGGTGGTTCTGGTGCGGGTTCTAATTATATGCAAAATACCGATTCTGGCTGTGGTGGTGGAGGTTATCCAGGAGCTGGAATTGGTGGTGGCGGAGCTGGTCGGAGGCGGTGGAGACCATGCTGCTGGCGGTGGTGGATATTCTGGTGGAGCTGGACAAGCAGAACCAGGTGGAGCCGAAAATGGTAAAACAGCTGTTGGATCAAGTGGTAGTTTTCCACGCTATGGAACTGGTGGAGCATATTTTGAAAGAGGAACAACAAGTACTACAACATATCAAGAAGATTACACAAAATATGCCTTTTTTGGTGGACAAGGAGGACAATCAGCAATGCATAATAGCCAAGGTGGAGATGGTGGAGTCGCTGGAAAAGGTGGCACAATAAAGGTAGCTAGTAATTCCAAAGTGTATGCATATAATGGCAATAAATACACAGATAATGTAGCTGGTCATGAATATAATGAAGGAAAAAATCAACTAGAAATATATGCACAAAATGGTGTGCTTAGAGCAATATATAAATATGATATTTATTTTAATATGATAGAAAAAAGAAAAATATCATTTTTTAAAGAAATTTTTGGAAGTACAGTATCTAATTTAATAGATACATATACAGCATGTTCAGCATTAAGAGATGTTATACATAAGAATTATTTAGTTAGGCCAGAAACAACTTGTGCAAAATCTGGGTATATTAATCCAAGCACAAATTCGATATACGGTATAGGCTCTGGTGCTGGATATATAGAATTATCAAATGGAACATATATAATAGATGGCAATATGAATTAATCTCAAAAAGTGTAGATATTATCTGCACTTTTTTTCTGCTTTTTATTGCAAAATATTGTATAAAAATATATACTAAATAAAAATAAACAAAAAGAGGTTTTTATGAATTGGACAAAAGAACAACAAGATGCAATATATAAAAAGGGTTCAAATATATTGGTTGCGGCAGCTGCTGGAAGTGGTAAGACAGCTGTTTTAGTTGAGCGTATAATTGAAAAAATTTTAAAAGATAAAATAGATATAGATAAATTGCTTGTTGTTACTTTTACAAATGCAGCAGCATCTGAAATGAGAGAAAGAGTTTTAGATGCAATTTATAAAAAACTAGATGAAGAACCAGAAAATGAAAATTTACAAAGACAATTAATTTTACTAGGAAAAGCTAATATCTGTACAATTCACTCATTTTGTTTAGATGTTATTAGAAACAATTTTTATGAGATAGATTTGCCTTCAAATTTTAGAATTGCAACAGAAGAAGAAGTTAGTCTTTTAAAACAAGAAGTATTAGAAGACTTATTTGAAAGCTTATATGAAGAAGAAAATGAAAATTTTTCAAAATTAGTAGATACATATACAAGTTATCGAGGCGATGAAAAATTAAAAGAAATTATTTTAAAGATATATAATTTTATTCAAAGTTTTCCATTCCCAGCAGAATGGCTAGAGGAAAATATTGCTAAATTTGAATATAAAGAAAATATAGATTTTTCTAAAACTGATTTTGGTAAAATTCTTTTAGGAGAAATAAAAGAAGAAATTATAGATGGAATAAATAATTTAAAAGTTTATAGAAATAAAACAGAAAAGCATTTTGAATTAGAAAAATTTACGCAAGTTTTAAATGAAGATATAGAGAAATTAAAAGAATTTGAAAAAGCAGTAGACAGTTCTTGGGATGAAGCTTATGAGTTTTATTCTATGCTAAAATTTACAACTTGGCCAAGACAAAAAATAGATATGAGCCTTAAAGACGAAGCAAAATCGGTTCGTGATATGGTAAAAGAAAATATAAATGGTATATCAAAAAATATATTATTATATAAATCAGAAGAAGCTTTTTCAGATTTATACGAAATGCACAGCATTTTAGTAATGCTAAAAGAGGTAATATATAATTTTTCAGAAAACTATACAGCTAAAAAAAGAGAAAGAAATATTATAGATTTTAATGATATTGAACATTTTGCACTAAAAATTTTAGTACAAAAAGAGGAAGATGGAAGTTATACTGCAACAGAAGTAGCTAAAAAATATCAAGAAAAATTTGAAGAAATTACAATAGATGAGTATCAAGATAGTAATCAAGTTCAAGAATTTATTTTGTCAATGATATCTCGTTCAAATAATATTTTTATGGTTGGAGATGTTAAACAAAGTATTTATAAATTTAGAGGAGCTTGTCCTAAACTATTTTTAGAAAAATATAACACTTATAGTTTAACTGGAAACGAATTAGGTTTAAAAATACAATTGTTCAAAAATTTTAGAAGTGCAGAAAATGTATTAGATTTTACTAATAAAGTTTTTGAAAGTATAATGAGTGAAAGCTTAGGAGATATAAATTATACAAAAGAAGAATTTTTAAACTTGGGTGCTGAATATGAAGAAAAAGAAAATGGTGTTGGAAAAACAGAGCTTCATATAATCGAATTAGATGAAGAAGATGAAGAAGATGATGACGACATTTTTATAGATACAGAAGAAAATGAAGAAGAAAATTCAAGTATAAAAACAGATGGTAGAGTTTTAGAAAAGCAAGAAATAGAGGCAAAATTCGTAGCAAATAAAATAGAAGAGATGATTGCAAACAAACTTCTTATAAAAGACAAAAAAGAAGGGTATAGAGAAATAACATATAAAGATATAGTTATTTTACTTCGTTCAACTTCTAATATAGCACCTATTTTTGAAAAAGAATTAATAAATAGAGAAATTCCGGTATATACAGATGCAACATCTGAATATCTAGATACTATTGAAATTCAAACTATAATGAATTTGCTTAAAATATTAGACAATCCAATAAATGATATTGCTTTAGTTTCTGTTCTTAGATCTCCAATCGGTGGGTTTACAGATAATGAATTAGTAGAAATTAGATTAGTAAATAAAGATGCAAATTTTTATAAAGCTTTAATTGAAGCTAAAAATAAAGCATCAGATAAATTGAAAATAAAAATAACCAACTTTTTAAATAATATTGAAGAATGGCGAGAGAAAAGTGAATACTTAAATTTAGCAGAATTAATTTGGAAAATTTATAATGATACAGGATTTTATAATTATGTATCACTTATGCCAAATGGTTCTTTGAGACAGGCTAATTTGAAAATGCTTTTTGAAAGAGCAAAAGAATATGAAAAAACTAGTTTTAAGGGATTATTTAACTTTATAAGATTTATAGAAAAAATAAAACTTGGTTCATCTGATTTATCTTCTGCAAAAATAATTGGAGAAAATGAAAATGTAGTAAGTATTATGAGTATTCACAAAAGTAAAGGCTTAGAATTCCCAGTAGTATTCTTGGCAAATGCTTCTAAACAGATAAATTTACAAGATCTTAAAGAAAATATTTTGTTAAGTGAAAATTTAGGATTAGGACCAGAATATATAAATTATGATAGAGGAATTAAATATTCAACTTCTGCGAAAACAGCTATAAAAATTGATGGAAAAAGAGAAAGTATAGCTGAGGAAATGAGAATTTTGTATGTAGCACTTACTCGTGCAAAAGAGAAATTAATAATTTCTGGTACAACAAAAAAATATTTAAAAAATAGTGAGAAGAAAAAAGATATTTTAGAGGTATATAATACAAATGAAAAAAATATTAATCCAATACTTCTTAAAAAATTTACTTCATATTTAGATTGGTTAGAACTTGTAATTTATAGTAAAGATATGGAAAACATAATAACTACTTATGTACATAAGAAATCAGAATTGCTTGAAGAAAAGGTAGTAGAAGAAAAAGAAGTTACAAAATTCAATTTTGATAAAAAAATTGATATAGAAAAAATAGAAAACCAATTGAATTTTAATTACCAGTATGATTTTCTAACTAAACTTCAAACCAAAAGTACTGTAAGCAAAATAAAGCAAATGCAAGCAGAAGATATATATGAAGATATAGGATTAGCTAGTGTAGAGCCTAAATTTATGCAAGAAACAGAAAAAGTTACAAGTAGTGAAAAAGGTACATTAATGCATTTAATGCTTCAAAAAATCGATTTTAGAAGTGATTATAATTTAGAAAAATTGGAAGATTTAAGACAAGAATTAGTTGCTAAAAAATTCATTTCAGAATTACAAGCTAAAAGTATAAATTTAGATAAAATACAGAAATTTTTAAATACAGATTTGGCTAAGCAAATAAAAACAGCCAAACAAATTGAAAAAGAAAAGGCCTTTTGTACTAAGGTTTTAGCAAAAAATATATATGAAGATGCAGGAGAAAGCGATGAAATTTTAGTACAAGGTATAATGGATTTATATTTTATAAATTCATCTGATGAACTTATCTTGTTAGATTATAAAACAGATTATGTGGAATTTGGAAACGAAAATAAATTAAAAAATAAATACCAAAAACAACTTGAAATATATAAAAAAGCATTAGAAGAAGCATTGAAAAGAAAAGTGGATAAAACATATATATATTCTTTATATTTGAATAAAGAAATACTAATATAATCTATTTACAAAATTAGCTTCTTATTATATAATACTGGTATTAAAATGTAATATAAAGGGGAAAAATAAAATGAGTACAATGCAATCTTTTCGTAATTATTTTATTTGGATAATTGCCTTTTTTGTAGTGTCAGTTATCTTAGAAAATGCATTAATAAACGACATGTATGATCCTATAAATGGTGCTACAAATGGAAATGTTACTTTTACAGGAAGCATAAATACAGATTTAGAAGTAACTGTTGAAGAAGCAAGAGCAACAAATGTAAATGGTTATTTAATAGTAAAAGTAAAAAACATAACAGGGCATTATATCGATAAATGTTGCGCAAAAATAGATTTATATACGGAGAGAAATATATTAGCAGCAACAAAATATGTTGACATTTCAGATTTTGATGTTAATCAAACTAAAAAATTTAAAATAAATTTCAAAGGTAATGAAATTGGAAGTTATGCTGTAAGTTTGCAAGAAGATGCACCAGATAAAACTTATATTTTAGATTTATTTGGATTTGAAGTTGATATCAGAAATGTATTTGGAATGGATTTATCTTCAATAATTAATCCTGAAAGTTTAAAAGAAACAGGAGTGAATTTATGGGGATTAACACTTGGATTCTTAAAAACAGTTCCAGCTTGGGCATATTTAATTGCTGGTGGTATTGTTATTTGGTATATGCCAAAAGGTTTCTTATTTGGAATTTTTCCATTTTAAATAATATAAAAACAAAGGAGAATTATAATGGAATCATTGTATGATGAATTAAAATTAAAAGCTACAAAGATTAGAAGAAACATAGTAAATATGATTTACTTAGCATCATCTGGACATCCAGGAGGTGCACTATCTATAACAGATATTTTAACAGTATTATATTTTACAGAAATGAATGTTGACCCATTAAATCCAAAAGATGAAAACAGAGATAGATTCGTTTTATCAAAAGGTCATGCGTCAGCTGCTTTGTATGCTACACTTGCAGAAAGAGGATTTATACAAAATGAAGATTTACTTGGATTTAGAAAATTAGATAGTAATCTTCAAGGACATCCAGATATGAATAAAGTACCAGGTGTAGATATGACAACAGGCTCATTAGGTCAAGGGTTATCAACAGCAAATGGTATGGCACTAGCAGGTAAATTAGATAATAAAAATTATAGAGTTTATTGTGTTTTGGGAGATGGAGAAATAGAAGAAGGACAAGTTTGGGAAGCTGCAATGTCAGCAAGTCATTACAAATTAGACAATTTATGTGTAATTGTAGATAACAACAATTTACAAATTGATGGAACAGTTGATAAAGTTATGAGTCCATATCCAATAGCTGAAAAATTTGAAAGTTTTGGATTTAATGTTATTGAAATAGATGGACATGATTATAAACAGATAATTGAAGCATTTGAAAATGCTAAAAAGATTACTGGGAAACCAACAGCTATAATAGCCAAAACAATAAAAGGAAAAGGTGTATCTTTTATGGAAAATCAAGCTTCATGGCACGGAAAAGCACCAACTGAGGAAGAATTTACTCAGGCTATGAAAGATTTAATATAGGAGGAAAGTTTGATGAATAAAGATACAAAAATTGCTACACGACAAAGTTTTGGTGAAGCTTTAAAAGATTTAGGTGAAAAAAATGAGAAAGTTGTAGTTTTAGATGCAGATTTAGCTGGGGCTACAAAAACAAATATATTTGGAAAAGCATTTCCTGAAAGATTTTTTGACATGGGAATTGCTGAACAAGATATGATAGGAACAGCAGCTGGATTAGCTTCTGCTGGAAAAATCCCTTATGCCAGTTCTTTTGCAGTATTTGTAACTGGTAGAAGTTATGATCAAATTAGAAGTAGTGTATGTTATCCAAAAGCTAATGTAAAAATTTGTGGAACACATGCTGGTGTAACAGTTGGAGAAGATGGTGCAACACATCAAATGTTAGAAGATTTAGGATTAATGAGAGGATTACCTAATATGACTGTTCTATGTACTTCTGATGATACGCAAACAAGATGGGCAGTTGAAGAAATTTCTAAAATAAATGGACCAGTTTATTTAAGATTAAGTAGAGCTGCAACACCAGTTATATATGATGAAAAAGCAAAATTTGAAATTGGAAAAATGGTACAATTTGGCGAAGGAACAAAAGCAACTGTTTTTGCAACAGGAGCAGTTGTTGCAGAAGCATTAGAAGCACAAGAAATATTAGCTAAGGAAGGTATAGACATTAGAGTTGTAGATGTTCATACAATAAAACCAATAGATAAAGAAATGATTATAAAATGTGCAAATGAAACAGAGAAATTAATTTCAATAGAAGATCATAGTATTATAGGTGGCTTAGGAACAGCAATTTCAGAAGTATTAACAGAAGAAGCACCAAAAAAACTTGTTAGAATGGGAATGAAAGATTGTTTTGGAAAATCTGGAAAAGCTATGGAATTATTGAAGTATTTTGGCTTAGTAGCAGGTAACATAGTAGAAGAAGTAAAAAAATAAAGATATATATCGAGAACTGATGGAAAAATATGTCAAAAATAATGAAAAATACTCCAAAAAAAGCAATTAATAGTATTGCTTTTTTTGTTATTTATTGATAATATTTATATGGTATTATAGCATAATAGCGTTAATGGAGAAAGGAAATTTTAGGTAGATGATAGAGTTCAAAAATGTTACAAAAGTATATACTACTGGAACAGAGGCAGTACATGATGCAACTTTTACAATTGAAAAAGGAGAATTTGCTTTTTTAGTAGGTTCATCTGGTTCTGGAAAGTCTACTTTAATAAAATTAATCTTAAAAGAAGAAGAAGCAAATTCAGGAAATATTATTATAAATGGAAAAGATATTACATTCCTAAAACCTAAGAGAGTACCATATTTAAGAAGAAGTATGGGAGTTGTTTTTCAAGATTTTAGATTGTTACCAGATAAAACTGTTTATGAGAATGTAGCATTTGCTATGTATATTGTAAAAGCTACACCAAAACATATTAGAAGACAAGTTCCAATGGTATTGTCATTAGTAGGATTAAGCGATAAAGCAAAAATGTATCCAAACGAATTGTCTGGTGGAGAGCAACAAAGAGTTGCATTAGCCAGAGCATTAGTTAATAATCCAAGTATGATTATTGCTGACGAGCCTACTGGTAACCTAGATCCAGATACTGCTTGGGACATTATGAACTTATTAAATGATATAAATGCCAGAGGAACAACAGTTGTTATGGCAACACATGCAAAGGATATAGTAAATACAATGAAAAAAAGAGTTATACAAATCAATAAGGGTATAATCGTAAGAGATGATAAAAAAGGTGGGTATAATAGTGAGATATAATGGATTTACATATTTAATTTCGGAAGGTTTTAGCAATGTATTCAAAAATAAAAAAGGTACAATGGTATCATTAATTACAATGATTTGTGCTATGTTTATGTTTGGTGCGGCATTTGCTATTGGAGAAAATGTTAATTACATAATGAAGCAAGTACAAGCTTCACAAGGAATAGAAGTGTTCATTTTAAATGAAGCAACAGATGAACAAACTAATAAATTAGAAAATGAAATAAAAGGTATAGATGGAGTAAGTACAGTTACATATAAAAGTAAAGAAGAAGCATTAGAAACAGCAAAAGAAAATTTTAAAGATTATCCAGCTATGATAGCGGGATATGAAGATGAATATATTTTTCCACCATCTTTTATAGTAATGTTAACAGATTTATCTAAGGCAAAATCAGTTGAAGAGACAATTTCTACATTAGATAATGTTAAGAGTATAAAAAGTAACAATGACACAATGGATACTTTATTAAAAATTGCAAATGGTATTAGAATAGCAATTGTAGTAATATTTGCAGGACTTTTAGTTATTGCTATGACAATCATTGCAAATACAATTAAATTAACAGTTCATGCAAGAAGAAAAGAAATTTCTATTATGAAATATGTAGGAGCTACAAATAGTTTTATTAGAGGTCCTTTCTTGGTAGAAGGAATTATAATTGGATTAATAGCAGCTTGTGTTACAGTTGTTTTAATTACATTTGTTTATGATTTTGTTGTTACAAGTGTTCAAGCATCATTAGTATTGCAAAAAATGCACATTAATTTATTACAATATGCAGAAATTTTAAAATCAATTATAATCGTATATATAGTTTTAGGAGTTGGAATAGGCATGCTTGGTAGTGCTTTCTCAATGAAAAAATATTTGGAGGTATAAAAAATAAATGAAAAAAATTATTAAAATTAATTTTATATGTTTATTAGTTTTAGTAATATGTAGTTTATCTTTCATATCATATTCCACAGAAGAAGAAAATTTTAATGAAGAAAACCAGGATGTTCAAGAAGAACAAATAGGTGAAAATAACGAAGAAGAGCAAGAAGAACCACGAGAAGAAACAGAATTAGACACTTTAAAAAATAAAAAAAATACATTGGAAGAAGATGTATCTAAATCATATTTAGAAATGGGCTTGTTGCAACATCAACTTTCAGAAACTTTAATGGAAGTTGAAACTTTAAATCTTACTATATTAGAAACACAAGCAGAAATTGAAAAGTTACAAGCAGAGCAAGAAAAAGTAGAAGAAGATATAAAAAATGTAGAAATTGACCTCGAAATGACTACTGAATTATATAATAGTAAAAAAGAAAGATTAAGTGAAAGATTAGTTGCAATTTATGAAATGGGAGAGACAACATATTTAGATATACTTTTACATTCAAAAAGCTTAACTGAATTTTTATCAACTTATTATATGATTTCAGAAATAGCGAAAGTTGACCAAGATTTAATAGAATCTTTTTCAAATATAAAAGCAAATAAAGAAAAACTTTCTAAAACTTTATCAAATAATAAAATTATTTTAGAGCAATCAAAAGAAGCACAAGAAAAAGCACAAATAGTTTTACAAAACAATTTGGTAATACAAAACAGTAAAGTAGATAGTTTAACAGAAGAAGAAAGAGCAATGCACGAGCAAATTGCTGCATATCAAGAAGAACTTAGCAAAATAGAAAGTGAGATAAAACTACTTTCATTAGCAACAGTAGGAGCAGAATATGTTGGTGGAGTAATGGCATGGCCAGTTCCAGGATATACTAGAATAACATCACCATTTGGTATGAGAACACATCCAATTACAGGTATATATAAATTGCATACAGGAGTTGATATTGGAGCACCACTTGGAACTAATTTTATAGCAGCAAATGATGGAATTGTCGTAAAAGCTGGTTATAATGTTGCTTATGGTAATATGGTTATATTAGACCATGGTGGCGGAATTCAAACATTATATGCACATGGTACAGAAATTTTAGTTGAAGTTGGACAAATTATAAAACAAGGTACACCAGTTTTATCAGTAGGTTCCACAGGATATTCAACTGGACCACATGCTCATTTTGAAGTAAGAATAAATGGTGAATATGTAGAACCGCTAGATTATATTACTTCTTATAATATTAAGAAAATAGATGAAGTTGAACAAATAGAAGAAGAGCAAGAACAAGAAACAGAAGAAATGGAGAATAGCACAAACGAAACGGAGGAAGAAAATGAATAATACTTTCCAAAAACGAGCATATATTTGTATAGCAATAATAACTTTATTTGTGTTACTATTTGCTAGTGTAAGTAATGTGTATGCTACAAGTAAAAATGAATTACAGAATCAACAAAGTGAATTAGATCAAAAGATTAATCAAACGCAAACAGAGATTGCAGGTGTAAAGGATAAGATGTCTACTGAACTTACACAAATTAACAGATTAAATTCACAAATTTCTGAATATCAAACAGAATTAGATAGTTTACAAGGGCAAATATCTAGTTTAACAACTGAAATTGAAGCAAAAGAAAATGAAATCAAACAAAAAGAAGAAGAATATTCTGCAAGAAAAGAAACTCTTGAAAAGAGATTAGTTGCTTTATATGAATCAGGTACAACTTCATATTTAGATATGCTTTTGAGTTCTGAAAGTTTATCAGATTTTATTTCAAAATATTATTTAATTTCAGAACTTGCAAATTGTGATAATGATTTGTTAGAGTCTATTGATAAATCAAAAGCTGAAATAACTGTGCAAAAAACAGCACTTACTAACAAAAAAAATGAAGTTCAACAAGCACAGGAAACAGCGGAAAGAAAAAGAAATACTTTAAATTTAACAGTTAGTGAAAAGAAAGTTATAGTAAATAATTTATCAGCAGAAGAAAAAGGTTTGCAAGAACAATTAGAAGAGTTCGAAGCAGATAGAAGAGAAATTCAAGTACAACTTGCAAGAATAGCATCAAAAAATGGAAATGTTACACCAGTTGCACCAAGTGCTGCTGGGTATGGAAGTCCACTTCCAGGAAAAACAAAAGCTAATATCACAACAGGATATTATGGATACACAGGTCATGGTGGAGTAGATTTTGCATGTAGTGCTGGTACATCAGTTCTTGCTGTAAAAGCAGGAGAAGTAGTAACTTCAAAAGCTATGAAAAGATCTAATGGAACTTATAAAAGTTATGGAGAGTACATAGTTATAGACCATCATGATGGTACTATGACATTATATGCTCATATGCTTCCAAATTCTAGAACAGTTCAAGAAGGAGCAACAGTATCACAAGGGCAACAAATAGGTCAAGTTGGAACAACAGGTAATTCAACAGGAAATCATTTACATTTTGAAGTTCGTATTAAAGGAGCAAGGGTAAACCCAACTCAATATTTACCTTAACATTAATATATGGAAAGTGTAAAATACACTTTCCAACTTATTTTTTTAACACATGAGAAAGGAAAACATAAATGGATTTATATGAAAAAAAACAATTAAGATATAAATATATTTTTATATCTGTAATGATATCTTGCATAGTAGCAATAGTAACATCTTCTGTTACATATATGTATTGTAGCAGAGGGAGCGGAGAAAATTTCTTTTCTTTTATAGGAAAAAGAAATACAACAGCAGATGCTAGTTCAGATGAAACAATAAGTGCAATATCAGAAAGTTTAAAAAGTTTTAGATCAGTAATTGATAATTATTATATAGGCGATATCGACGAAACTAAATTATTAGATGGTGCAATTAAAGGATATGTAAAAGGGTTAGAAGATGAATATTCTGAATACATGACATCAGAAGAATGGGAAGAATATCAAACTGCTGCTCTTGGTAATTATGTTGGTATTGGAATATATATGGGTACAGATAAAGATGGAAATACAATAGTTTCATCTCCAATAAAAGGCTCACCAGCAGAAAAAGTAGGAATAAAAATAGAAGATATTATAGTAGAAGTTGATGGTGAGAATGTTTTAGGAGTAGATAGTTCATTAATTGCTACAAAAATAAAAGGTGAAGCTGGAACAAAAGTACATTTAAAAGTTGCAAGAAAATCAGAATATTTAGAATTTGATGTAACAAGAGAAGAGATAAAAATATATCATGTTGAAACAGAAATGAAAGAAGGAAATATTGGATATATATCACTTTTAACATTTGATGAAGGTTGTGCAGAAGAATTAAAAAATGCCATAATAGATTTGGAGAAACAAGGTGCTAAAAAGTTTATACTAGATTTAAGATATAATGGTGGTGGTTTAGTAGATGAAGCTTTAAAAATTGCAAATTTCTTTATTCCAAAGGGAAAAGATGTGCTAATTACAGTAGATTCAAATGGTGAAAAAGTAGTTACAAAAACAGAAGAAGATAATATAACAGATGCAGAATTAGTAGTTTTAGTAAATGAATATTCAGCTAGTGCTTCTGAAATTTTAGTTGGTGCATTAAGAGATAATGGAAAAGCAAAACTTGTAGGGACAAAAACATTTGGAAAAGGAGTTATCCAAAATGTATTTTCATTGTTAGATGGAAGTGTATTAAAATTAACAATAGCAGAATATTTTACACCAAAAGAAATAAAAATCAATAAAGAAGGTCTTGAACCAGATTTTGAAGTAAAACTTGAAAAAGTTGAAAAGGAAGAAGACTTTGTTGATACTCAATTGAATAAAGCAATAGAAATATTAAAATAGATATCAAGGAGATTAAATATTTTTATGTGAAATAAAGGCTATACGAAAGTATGGTCTTTATTTATTAAAATGGTTATAAAAAAATTGTAAAATTAGGTTGACAATATATTGTGTGTATGGTACAATAAAACTCGTTCAAGGCATAAAATATTATACAAAAAAATAATTTAAAAAATTTAAAAAATGTGTTGACAAACATCTAAAAATTTAGTAAAATAATTTATGTCGATAATAAATGGTCGCTTAGCTCAGCTGGGAGAGCATCTGCCTTACAAGCAGGAGGTCATAGGTTCGAACCCTATAGCGACCACCATTTTTTTGGCCTGGTAGTTCAGTTGGTTAGAATGCCGCCCTGTCACGGCGGAGGTCGACGGTTCGAGCCCGTTCCAGGTCGCCAAAATATCTAGGAAACTAGATATTTTTTATAAGGCTTCATAGCTCAGTTGGTAGAGCAGGGGACTGAAAATCCCCGTGTCAGTGGTTCGATTCCACTT
>ERZ777011.2538-NODE-2538-length-14204-cov-9.971023_pt1 | contig 14204 bp, 14 predicted proteins | sample MGYA00374964_ERZ777011 | MGnify/ENA primary metagenome ERZ777011 (study PRJEB29310, sample SAMD00008975) | mouse gut metagenome | study: EMG produced TPA metagenomics assembly of the Metagenome analysis of fecal microbiota from mouse which was promoted...
TTTTCAAAACGCCCTTTATTCCTTGAAATCCCTCAAAAAAAAACTTCTCGGAAAAAGCTCCTAGAAAAAGCTCCTAGAAAATGCTTCCTATAAAAAACTCTCTAAAAACCCCAGACAGGAAACTTCCTTATCCCCCTTAATTACAAACTTGTCAACTTAATTTTTGACTCTTTGTCCAACTCTTCACCATTAACCATAAAAAAAGCCCCAAAACAAAAAGTCAGGGGCTTTTCACACTACAAAAAAGGTCTTCTAAATACGAATACTGTCCCGTATGTCGGAAATCCTATTGCGGGCAAAGAGCAAATAAGAAACAATAAGTTCTCCGGAGTTCACGGTCGAAGTAATATAAAGCGGATCATACGTACAGATTTTATCCAATAAACTCATAGCTTGGGCAAAATTTTCAGCATTGCCTTTTGCCGCAATCTCAGGATACAAGGTATACAAGGCATTCAAATAATCACGCACGACAAGAATAACACCTTGCACTTCATAGATTTTATTGTCCAACTCATAAAAAGACAAATTTTGAGAATTTTGCAATAAACCAAGGGCATATCCGAAAACGGTTTCTCCCAAAATAACGTTGAACGCTTCATAAATATCATCGGTTCTCGCATTATAAACAGCTTTTTTATTCAGCAAATCCGTTTGATATTTTTTGATGGAGTTCAAACCTTTTTTATATGCCTGTTCCGCCGACGGAATAAAGAAAATTCCCCAGCGCTGCGGGGCAAAAGCGAATTGGTTCAAGCGGGCTTTGTATAAATTTTCATTTTCTCTGTCGCTGCTGCCGAGTTTTGCGATAACAGTCGAATAATTGTCAAGAAGCATTTTTGTTGCGACATATGTTCCGAATTGGCGGTATGCCCTGTTATCCATCACCCATTTATTAAAAATAATATCATTAGCCGACCAGCCATAGGTTGAATCAAGCTCGTACCGCATTCTGTTCACCAAAGCATCCAAAAGCTGCACGCCTTTTTCTTCTTCTGTCATTTCAGGCGAATAGCTTACTTGATAACATTCGGGAAAAACGGTTTGGTCCGTGAGGGCGTAAAGTTTTTGAAATCCCCACATGGACGCAATAAGAGCGATAAAAATCGCAACTTGCATGAGCAATGTTCTTGCCACAATAAAAATATGGTCTTTACTTGGTGTGTACATATATTCCTCTTTTACAAATACGCAATGATCATTTCATACGCATAGTCAAAAAACATTTTTTGCGCTTGCTGATGATCATACGTTGTTAAAATATTTTCCGATGCATTTTCCCGTTTGCCAAAAGGTTGTCCGATACGGGCCACACAATTGCCCAACGTGAAAGGTGCGACGGAATAATCCAAATACACATTTACCCATTTTTTTATATGTTCAGCCTGACCGTGCGGACGAACAAGCCCCACCGGGTCAAGACTAATCACCAAATCAACAGGAAGAGCCGCATACTGCCAAAAAGTTTTAAATACGGAACAAGCCCCCCAGCTGTGTCCGACAATAAAAATCTTTTTGCCCTGCTTGTGGTATGCAGTCAGCAGTTCTTCCATACCGTGCAAATCATCATGTTCACGATAAAAGACATCAAGAGCAAAATTATTTTCCGTAAGCCGCTTTTTAAATTCAGGAATAACCCGGTACAAATAGGCATGAAAGCCATCGCAAAAACCACCGACAAACAAAAGGGCATCATTCTCGATTTGCTCCTGATGCTTCAGAATTTCTGCGATACACCCGTTTTCTTCCTGCCAGTCCGCAGGCTTTTGCAGCCGCAAACGTTTCAACAATTCCGCGTCATTTCTTTCATAGGTAAAATTAGTCTTCTTATGCCTTATAAAATCAGCAAAGCCCATAAAATTACCATAAAAAATCACGAGAAAAACGATGATAAAAAAAGCAAGAAATTTCATACGGCAAAAACCCCGTCATGAAAACAGGCTTCCTCATTATTTCTTTTTCATTTTCTTTTCATACATGGAACGTTTCAGATAACTGATCCTATCCACAAAAAGTTTACCGTCCAAATGGTCGGTTTCATGCTGCAGACAAGCCCCGAAATACCCCTCGCCCTCAAAATGGACAGGGTTGCCGTCCAAATCCAAGCCGTCCATCGCCACACGTTTCGGACGTGCGACTTTAGCCCGAAAGTCCGGAACAGATAAACAGCCTTCATTTTCAATATGCTTCGCCGGATCCAAAACCGTGATCACAGGGTTGACAACCACCCGAAAATCCTGAGGAATTTCCTCATCCGTATCATGGGACCGCAATAAGCTGACATCAACAATGACAACCCGGCGTAAAACACCTATTTGGGGGGCGGCGATACCCACACCGCCGACAGTTTTTAAAGTATCCAGCATATCTTGCGCAAGTTCACGCACGCTGTCGTCGATTTCTCCGACAGGCTCCGAAACTTTTTCCAAACGCGGGTCCGGATATTGCACAACAGGTCTTAACATAATTTACTCTTGCTCCGCCTTTTTGTTTTCTTCGCGCAAACGGAGTCCGAGGTCGCGAAGCTGCGCCGCCGCAACAATATCCGGCGCATTTGTCAAAAGGCAGGTTGCTTTTTGCGTTTTAGGAAACGCAATAACATCACGGATAGAACCCGCTCCAGCCAAAAGCATCGCTATGCGGTCCAAACCAAAAGCAATACCGCCATGAGGAGGCGTGCCATATTCCAGCGCATTAATGAAATAGCCAAACTGCGCATACGCTGATTCGTCTGTAAAGCCAAGCGCCTCAAACATATTGAACTGGTCTTCCGAAGTATGGATACGAATGGAACCGCCGCCGATTTCATTACCGTTTAAAACCATATCGTAGGCACGGGCTTTCGCCTTTGCAGGGTCTGATTTCATAAGGTCTTTCGTATCTTCCCTGACCGCCGTAAAAGGATGGTGGCAAGCCACGTAACGTTTTTCTTCCTCACTGTATTCAAAAAGCGGAAAATCCGTAACCCAGAGGAAATTCCATGAATTTTCCGGAATTAATCCAAGCTGCTGCCCCAAACGGATACGAAGATTACCAAGAGCGGCGTTAACCATGGATGCGGCACCTGCTTGGAAAAACGCAATATCCCCAACATGCAAATCCAGCGCTTCTTTGATTGCTTGTTTTTCTTCTTCGCTAAAGAACTTGGTAATAGGAGACTGCCATTCGTTTTCATGAACTTTAATCCATGCCAAGCCTTGAGCGCCGTAAATTTTCACAAATTCCGTATGGTCTTCGATTTCTTTACGGGTCATGGCTGCGCCACCGACAACTTTCATGCCTTTAACAAGTTCCGCTGTCGCAAAAAGCTTAAAACCAGAACCGCGCACAATGGACGTGATATCTTTTAATTTCATGTCAAAACGGGTATCCGGCTTATCCACCCCGTAATCACGCATCGCATCATCATAAAACATGCGGGGGAAAGGAACGGGAATGTCAACATCCATAGCTTCTTTGAAAATGCGCTTCATCATGCCTTCAGCCATTGTCATCACATCATTTTCCGCAACATAGCTCATTTCAATATCGATTTGCGTAAATTCAGGCTGACGGTCCGCCCGCAAATCTTCGTCACGGAAACAGCGCGCAACTTGGTAATAACGGTCAAGCCCGCTCATCATGAGCATTTGCTTAAATTGCTGCGGGGATTGGGGAAGAGCATAAAATTCTCCGTGATTAAGCCGGCTCGGAACAAGAAAATCGCGGGCGCCTTCCGGAGTGGATTTTGTCAAAACAGGTGTTTCAACTTCCAAAAAGCCCAATTCATCCAAATAGTTACGGGCGGCATTGGTGATACGGTGACGCAAACGCAGATTTTGGGTCATACGCGGACGGCGAATATCCAAATAACGCCATTGCAAGCGTAAATTTTCACCGGCATCTGTTCTGTCTTCAACCGGGAAAGGCGGAGTTTTGGCTGTATTCAAAAGTTTCCAGTCAAGAACGACAACTTCGATTTCACCGGTTTTCATGCCGGCATTCACCATTCCGTCAGGGCGATGGCGAACCTTGCCTTTTATGGCAAGAACATATTCACTGCGGACAATATGGGCGTCCGCATGCGCTTCCGGAGCAATTTCGGGACTGAACACAACTTGCGTCAACCCCTCACGGTCACGCAAATCAACGAAAATAAGCCCGCCATGGTCACGGCGATACTGCACCCACCCCATAAGGCAAACTTCCTGCCCGTCGTTTTGCGCTGTGAGTTCAGCACAATGGTGCGTACGTTTCCAATCACCCAAAGGTTTGATATACGCCGCATGTTCTTTTTGCAAATTCATATTTTGTTTTTCAACTGACTGACTCATTATTTTTCCTCTTTAATATAGGATACCGCGTTTTCAAAAGGCACTGCCTCCTGAGAACCGTTTTCCATATTTTTTATCATAAGATTATTTTGTTCCAATTCCGAAGAACCGATCAAAACGGCAAAACGGGCTTCCGATTTATCAGCTTGGCGCATTGCGCTTTTTATGCTCCGCGATTCAAATCCCATTACTCCGCATAGTTCTGCCCGCCGAAATTCCTGTGCAGCTTTAAAAGCATATTCCCTGCACGTATCATCAAGGGCGGCGATATAAAAATCAAGTTTTTCCCCTTGAGGAGCTTCAAGCAAAAGCGCCAGTCTTTCCATGCCGCAGGCAAAACCGATACCTGCAACGGAAGGTCCTCCGATGGATTCCACCAGCCCATCGTAACGCCCGCCGCCGGCAATGGAGCCTTGTGCCCCGATATTATTGGATACGACCTCAAAAGCGGTTCTCGTGTAATAATCAAGTCCACGCACGAGCCTATGGTTAATTTCATACGCTATATTTTGCGTATCAAGACAATTTTTCACAACCTGAAAATGTTTTGCGCATTCTTTGCAGGCATGGTCAAGCATGAGCGGCGCGTTTTTTGTCGCTTCCTGACATTGGGGATTTTTACAGTCAAGGACTCGAAGAGGATTGGTTTCCATTCTTCTTTTGCAATCCTCACACAATATATCCGTATCCAAGCTTTTCAGCCAAGATTTCAACAAATCCCTGTATGCGGGGCGGCAATTCGGACAGCCTAGGGAATTAAGCTGCAATGTTATATTTCTGATACCTATGTACGCTAAAAAATACATAAGCATACTGATCATTTCTGCGTCCGCTTCCGGCTCTTTCGGCCCTATGCATTCGCAATTTATTTGATGGAATTGGCGCATACGCCCTTTTTGCGGGCGTTCATGGCGGAACATCGGACCTGTGGTGAAAAACTTGCTTACGCTTTCTTTCGCTCCGACATTATTTTCCACATACGCACGCATGACGCCAGCCGTTGCTTCAGGACGCAAAGACATGGAACGCCCCTTGCTATCGGCAAACGTATACATTTCTTTCTGCACGACATCGGTTTCCGTACCGATGGAACGGCAAAACAAATCCGTATATTCCATCAGAGGAGTACGCAGCTCCGTAAAACCATAACGAAAAAAAACAGTGCGGGCGCTCTGTTCCAAAAAAGCAAATAAGCGACTTTCATCGGCGAATAAATCTGCAAAACCTTTAATCGCTTGAATTTTAGCCATTCTATACTCCAGTATAAAATTATTGAAAAATACTTTAATATGTTTATGATACATTGTCAAAGAATAGTTTTATGGAAAACAAACGGAAAAAATTTCCCTTTGCCGCTTTTTTTCTGACAACTGTTTTCCGCCTCTATTAATATGCGATAATTTTACGATATAGAATAGAAGAGGTACAATTTTTGCAAAAAAAATTACAAAAATCATGCGAAATAAAAAGGAACGCGTCATGAAAAAAAATATCAAAAACAGCATAGCCTTCATTCTTGGCTTTGTTTTCATATTCGGAACAATTGTTCCAAGTTTTGCCGCCGACGGCGGAGTCGGTCTTGTTTGGATACGCTCTCCCTACAAAGGACATGATGATTATTACATTCCCTTTCCTTCTTTGCAAATAGAATCGAAATATTTCTTTATCAAGGAATTGAAACTCGGCTTTTACCTTTACCGGGACGATACGGAAGAAAATGAGCTGACCCTTGGCATAATGCCCGGTTTCACCATGTTCAACCCGGACAAAACCACTGACTACAAGCTCAGTTTCCTTGACAAGCGCAAAATGGCAGCCGATGTGTATTTACAATTCGTAAAACGATACCGCTACGGCACAATCGGAGCAAAAGCCTTTATGGACGCCCTCGGAAATGCCGACGGTTTCGGCATTGACGCATTTTACAAGCTTCCCATTTTTATCAATGAATTCACCATTACCCCAGGAGCCGGACTGAGTTACCTAAGCGGCGACAGAACGGAATACTATTACGGAATCAGCCGTGCCGAGGCTCTGCGCTCCGGTTTGGCGGCTTATCATGCGGATTACAGCATTACCCCTTATGTGTCTTTGGAAGCAAGCCTGCTTACGGAAAACGGCTGGAATATTTTCGCCAATGCGAAATACAGCTTTTTGAGCGACGAAATAAAAGACAGCCCGATGATTGATGAAGAGCATGAGCTGATACTAAGCGTCGGTGCAATGATGAGTTTTTAAAAATGATGAGTTTTTAAAAAAAATGAAAAAGCAATTTCTGCGCAGAACCCTTAAAAATTCATGCGTTAAATCTTGCCAAGCCCAAGGCTTTACAGTATTTTAACCTCATGAATGGCTTCGGGAAATTAATAGCCGTCGATTACGGCGTAAAACGTGTGGGACTGGCAATTTGCAATCTTGAAACGCAAATTGTTTTTCCTCTTTGCACTCTTGACAGAACTGTAAAAAAAATTTTTTTTGAAAATTTTTCAAACATAATCGCCGAACATAAACCGACAGCGCTTGTTCTTGGGCTTCCGCTTCATGAAGACGGAAGTCCGTGCATCACGACGAACCAAGTAAAAAATTTTGCGGCTTCCCTTGCAAGGCGTTACCCGCTTCCCATTTATCTTATGGAGGAGCTGCTTTCCAGCTTTGAAGCGGAAGAAAATATGCGTTCCATGGGAGTGAATGCGAAAAAAATCAAAAAACACGTTGACCAAGAAGCCGCAGTGCTTATTTTGGAATCATTTTTAACAGCCCCGCGCAAAAATCTCTACCGGTCCGAACAGGATTTTTCAGGAAACAAATAAGGATTACCTATATCATGCTAAAAATAATCAGAAATTTCTTCATTTTCATCTTTCTTGCCTCATGCTTGGGACTGGGAGCCATCGCCTATTTTTCCTATTCCTATATCAACACGCCTGCCGATGAAAACGCCCAAGCTCTCGCCGTAGAAATTCCTGAAGGAAGCTCATTGCAGCAGATTTGTCAAATTCTTGCGGACAATAATATTATCAATGATACGGTTAAATTCAAATTATACGCCCAATTCAAAAACGCAGCCACCCACATCCAAGCGGGAACATTTTTATTAAGCCCCGCATGGACGCCGAAAACCATTTTATCCGAACTCACCACAGGCTCAGGAATTTTATATAAGCTGACCATCCGCGAAGGCTTGCCATGGTGGGAAGCCGCCAGAATTTTTGAAGAACAGGGCTATTGCAAAGCTTCTGATTTCAAAGAAGTCATTTATGATAAAGAATTTCTCCTGAAAAAAAATATCCCTTTCAAAAATGCGGAGGGCTACCTCTACCCCTCCACATATTTTTTACGCAAGCCGAAAGAAATGACTAAAGAAACTGCCTACACAGCCGTTAATAGGCTTATAGACACCTTTTATGAAAAAACAAAAGATCTTATGGATAACGCACAATATGAAAGCATTTTCCATAATCCGCAAAAACTCAATGAGCTTTTAACCTTAGCCTCCATTATAGAGAAAGAAACAAAACTCATAGAAGAAAGACCTATTGTTGCAGGTGTTTATACAAACAGGCTTAAAAAAAATATGATTTTACAGGCTGACCCCACGGTGATTTACGGACTGGGCGAAAATTACCGCGGGCAGCTTCTGACAAAACATTTGCAGGATGCCGATAACCCTTACAACACATACCAACACGCGGGACTTCCGCCGAGCCCCATCTGTTCCCCTTCCCTTTCAGCCATAAAAGCCGCCCTTGAACCGCAGGAACACGATTATATCTTTTTTGTGGCGAAAGGTATCGGAGCAAGCCATGTGTTTTCAACCAATTTGCAGGACCATAACAAAGCCGTCCGTGAATACAGGAATAATTTAAAAAGAAACCAATAAGATGGATACGCAACAATTTTTTGATGAAAATAAACTTCTTCTCACAAAAGAAGAAATAAACCTTTTGCCTGCAATCAGTTACGAGGGAGAAATCGTTCTTGTGCGCTCCGACGAAGAACTGGATCTTGCGGTCAATGAATTGAAAAAAAATTCCGTACTGGGTTTCGACACGGAAACACGTCCCCGTTTCACCAAAGGAGCAATGCACTTGCCCTCCCTCATCCAGCTTGCGACAGATAAAAAAGTTTATATCATTCAATTGAAACATATCGGCAATACCGAAAAATTGGCAGAACTTTTATCCGACGAACAAATCATAAAAGCAGGAGTGGCAATACACGAAGATTACCGCTCCCTTGCGCGGCTTTTTCCGTTAGAAAGCAACGGGCTTGTCGACCTTGCGAAACTTGCGAACCAAAAAGGGATGAAAGCCCAAGGGTTGCGGACTATCAGCGCCAACTTGCTGGGATACAAAATCAGCAAGGGCGCTCAATGCTCAAACTGGGCGGCAGATACCCTGAACCATTCCCAAATCTTATATGCGGCAACAGATGCCTGGCTCGGACTGATTCTTTACAATCAGCTTGCCCTGCTTGCCGACAGTCCGAATTATCAGCCGGAAATGCCTAAAAAAAAGAAAAAGAAAAAATTCCGTTTTTTCAACAAAAAAAATATGGAAAAAGAAACTATTGAAGAAATAAAAGATTAAATATATATTGACCTAAACTTTTAAAATTAATTGTCGAAAAAACTGGTATCAACAATAAAATTTAAAATCTGAGGAAGCTATGAGTCAACAATTAAACTTTCAAGCAAACAATGATAACAAGCTGGCACAACTTGTTTCTTTTAAAGTAAGTGAGGAAGAATTTGGCATTGATATTCTCCAAGTACAGGAAATTATCCGTATGCTTCCCATTGCGATCGTACCTTCCGCCCCGAACTTCGTAAAAGGAGTGATTGACCTGCGCGGTGAAGTAATTCCTATTATCGACATGCGGAAACGTTTTAAACTCCCCAGTATTCCTTATAATAATGAAACAAGAATCATTGTTGTGCATACGCATGATTTTACCGTCGGTTTCATTGTCGATGCCGTATGCGAAGTCGTCCGTATCAACGAATCCGCTATCGAACCCGCTCCGCCGGTCCTCACAAATACCGACGGTTCAAACTATATACGCGGTGTAAGCAAACTTGACAAAGGCTTACTTATTCTTCTCGACCTCAACAACCTTATCAGCCTTGAAATTTTGGAAGAATTGATGAACAGTGCCAAAATAAGCGGCCGCTGCCAAGAATGTCCGGAAGCGCAAAAAGCGTAATGCATATTCATAATATTACCGATAAAGGCGATAAATGGGAATTTGTTGCCTTTTTTTTTATGCGCAAATATAATTATTTACATTTTTTAATTTCTGTTGTATTATCGAAAAAAAGGAGAAAGTGATGAGCTATTCACAATATATGGATATTGCTAATTCCGTCATGTGGGAAGCTATTCATGCAACCAACTACAATTCTCATAATACGAGCAGAGAATTTAAGCCCGTTGCTTTTCACTATTCTGATTTATCAGACAAAACTCCTGAAGCGTATATCTACCCTTATACGGATACCTTTAATCCTTTCGTAATGATTGAAGGCTCCACAAAATCTTTTACGTCTTTTGTTTACGGACTTATCAATCCGGAAACCTATGACCCGTCAATGCTTCTCACCATTTCTTCAGGGGGAGAACCTAACACCATCACCAATTACGAAGCGACACAAAAATTTCTGACTACGCACCCTGCGGCACGCTTAAGTTCGGAATTATCCTACGGAATTGTGATTGATGAACAAGCATGATAAAAAAGGAACAGCTCTTTCATAAATAATATATAATATGCCGAAGTGGTGGAATTGGTAGACACGCTGGTTTCAGGTTCCAGTGCAGCAATGTGTAGGAGTTCGAGTCTCCTCTTCGGCACCACATATCAAAAGACAAGCAACCATACTGTGCTGTGATATAAAATTATGCCTGCACAGAATTAATAGGTTGCTTTATTTTTTAATTCAATCTGTTTTCTGAAGAATACAAATTAGAACATTTTCGCACAATATTACAATAACATATTGATAAAATCAGACAATAAACGCAAACTCGTTACAAACAAAGTTGTAACGAGTTCGAGTTTTAGGGGATTGGAAGAGCGGCAGCCGTCAGCACGTTTTCGAGCGTTACGGATAGCGGCAGCAGAGCCATACTTCCCTCCAAAAAATAAAAAAATTATGAATGTTATACAGAACCACCCTAGTCTAAAGCTAAAAACTATTGTCTACCATATTATATATCATACAAAAATCTAACAATTATAATACAAACCCTTTTCATAAAATTCATAATAGACAAAAACACTATTCATAAGCATTAACCATAAAAACCCTATACCGATAGGGTTCTTATGTATGGAACAAGCTGTAACTATTTAATTCTGTTTAACCGTTTTGTTTTACCGGATTTGTCCAATTCACGATAACATAGCCATTTTTATCTTTAAATTTTCCAATAATAATGATAATAAAATCAATAAAAACCCAAAAAGAAGCAATTCCAATCAGAACAAGACCGACTCCCAAAAACGATGTAAACCAACCAATAATATTTAAAACTAAAATACTGACAGCACTTAAAGTACGTCCCGCATAAAAACGATGTGCCCCAAATACCCCTAAAAAAAAGCAAAGCAAAAATGCAACCAATCGTTCCTTTTGACTAGCCACAACATTTAATTCACCAAAAGTCTGTGCCATATTGTCCTCTCCTTATTATTTTCTTAATGATTACTAATAATACATAAATTGTCAACCAACACGTAGTTACAACACATCACCACATTATCAATAATCAATACAGCACAACCAACACTTCCAACGCACCAACGCGTAATCATTCTTGATAGTTACCCAAAAATCAATTTTAAAAAGATAAAGCTATTTTTTTCAATACAATATGAATAATAAAAGCCGCGTGGTACACAAATAACGTATAAAAAATAAGCCCTGCAAAACTCTTAAGCTAAGCAGGGCTCCTTGAAATATGTGGTAGCAAGGGGGAGATTTGAACTCTCGACAACTCGGGTATGAACCTGCCCCGAATACGTACCGATATAAACACGGCCTATGGATTTATCAAATATAACCTATTAAAACAATAAGTTACATATTACCCTGCTTCTTTTAAAAACAGCAGTTTTCCTACCTTTTAATCAGCTTTTTCTTCGTTTTGTAGGAACGTGTAGGAACAAAACGAGTAAGAAAAACATATAACAGACCGGAAAAACAATTCTTTTTTCCATGTTCTCCTAAGATTAGGTTCAAACCTCCGATAACTCGGCAAAATAAACCGATACACCTGACGAGCAAAACCGTTAACCTCAAGTACACACGGTTTCTTTCAGCAATTTTGTTCCTACACTGCCTTGAAAAATGTAGGAAAAAATCACCTCAAAAACCATATAAAAATACTACGTTGGCAGGAACTTTCTGTCAATCCAAACTTGACTGAAAACAGATTTTCTCAATCGCCGCACATACAATTATATCAGTGAATACGAAAACGCTCATTAGATCAGCTTGCTTCAGTCAACAACAAAATATCCTCTTCATACTATAGCCGAGTATGAACTTCTGCGGTTATAACCGCAAAACTATATCATTACAAAAAATTTTGCGGTTATCATTTCTGCTCAAATAATTGAAACTCTGTGTCAGATTATTGCTTTTTGGGTGTCAGATTGACGTAATCGAAGGTGTCAAAGTGACGTAACGCAGGTGTCAGACTGACGTAAATAAGCGTCAAGATGACGCAGTAAATATTACCCTAATCTTACTCTATCAAGACTTTACAGAAGACACAAATAATTACAAATTATATCTGGAACATACTAGATAACTTCACATATCTCCTTACAGAGGGAGATATGGTTATGGTCAGACATTATCGCAATCTGTCGTACGCAGACATATACTGTTTTTGTCGTATTCAGACAGTTCACGCTTATGTCTGCCGCTTCGGTTTAGACATTACAACCTATTGCCGTAATTACTTCTGATACAGCCTGCTGACAGTTAACTGACTTGTCGTATTCACCGGCAGTTCTTATACCTGTTGAACAACAATCAGCAGATGAAGTTATATCAATCCCCCCTCCAACGGAAGGGACGTGTGCAGTTTTACACTTAATCAGTATGATTAACAATATTTGACAGGACAAACTATAAACTACTGTCCAAAAGCCAATCCAGCACATTTATCACTTCTATACCATCGTAATTGCCTATTGTAAGATTATCCAACGTCAGAACAATTTTAGGATAATTATCCTGTATGACTTTTAACGGAGCCATTTCTCTTGCAAACGTCTTTTCATCAATCATAGATGCTGTTACCTGAAAATATGAATAAACAGTATCTTTTCGGCATACGAAATCCACTTCCTGTGTTCCATATTTACCTATATTTACGGCAAATCCTCTTCTGACCAATTCAAAGTACACAACATTTTCAAGAGAAAAGCCAAGATCATACTCTTTTCTGGAAATCATAAACCGTCGCAGTCCCAAATCAGCAGCATAATACTTCTGCCCGACTTTTAAAAGCTGTTTACCCTGAATATCAAAACGTTCCACAGGATAAAAAATAAATGCTTCTGTTAAAAACTGCAAATAATCCGCAACAGTATTTTGAGAGATTTTTCTTCCTGACGAATTAATATAGTCAGTAATGCTTTTTACCGAGATAGGATTGCCGATTGACGATGCTAAAAATTTGGCAATATTTTTAATCAACGCTATATCAGTAATCTTCCTTGCATTTTCGTTTCTGCGTTTATGCCTTTCTTCTATGTCCTTAACCAAAATTGTATTATAAATTCCCTCAAAATACATAGAAATCTTCTGCATATCAAGGTATTGATCATTTGAGAGAACTGTTGTGTACGGAAAACCGCCAAATTCAAGATACGAAGCAAAAAGCTTCTCTTTATTTTCTTCTGCAAAAACTGAAGCATACTCGGCAAACGAAAAGGGCAAAACAGAAATTTCAACATAACGCCCTGAAAGATACGTTGCCAGCTCTCCTGACAGAAGATACGCATTGGAACCTGTCAAATATAAATCAACGTCAGGATTAAGAGTCAAACTGTTTATTGCTTTTTCAAATTCGTCAACACGCTGAATTTCATCCAAAAGAAGATATTTTTTCTGTTTTGGAGCCAATTCGTTCGTTACATAAGCATAAAAACTTTTATAATCGCATAAATGTTCATAAGCTAAGTCTTCAAAATTTATGTAGATAATTTGATTTTCCAAGACTCCTGAATCAATAAGCCAATCTTTAAACTGTAAAAGAAGTGTTGATTTGCCACAGCGTCTGATACCGGTTATCACTTTGATGATTGCTTCATCTTTCCATTTAACCAATTGTTCTAAGTATTGTTTACGGATAACCATATTGACTCCTTTTTCTCAAATTAAAAAAATTTAACAAGAAAGTCAATAAATTTTCCGAAATGGGAAAACTTTTTAAGATTATCTGTAAAATTTTCCAAAAATAGAACCTCTCTGTCAGCCTCAAAAAAAGACGGCACAAAGAAAAAATCATACACATGGGCCAAATGCTCAGATGTGTATGCCGGCAAAAAATTTTCGACAGCAAAGAGTTGCACAAATAAAAATAATCAAGTGACACATCATTATACTGTCCTTGAGAGATTTTTTCAAAACTTGCTATTTTGCCTACCTATCGAAATCCTATCAGCCTAATAACCGCAGAATTCCGATCATGTTTTTTGTTCTGTCACCCAAAGTTTCTTCAATTATTTTACCTAATTCCTATCATTATCGGTTAATCAGGAATACAATTTCATATTAAACGAAATTTAAATTTGGCTCTTGACCATTATCTTTTTCAAGATTATGGTTAATAATAATGAAATTCAATAGATTAAGTAAGTATAAAATTAGAA
>ERZ777011.2540-NODE-2540-length-14182-cov-4.462873_pt1 | contig 14182 bp, 10 predicted proteins | sample MGYA00374964_ERZ777011 | MGnify/ENA primary metagenome ERZ777011 (study PRJEB29310, sample SAMD00008975) | mouse gut metagenome | study: EMG produced TPA metagenomics assembly of the Metagenome analysis of fecal microbiota from mouse which was promoted...
CAAAGCGCAAAGGTCGCGCAAAGCGCAAAGGTCGCGCAAAGCGCAAAGGTCGCGCTTGGAAGAATCGCCAGGCGAACTTGTCTGCCCGGCGGTTCTTCTCGGAATGCCTTAGGAAATCTTCATTCCGTCCTCAGCAGAAGCACCATATCCTTTCCGTCCTCTCTCTCCGGAGGAACCACGGCAAACTCCCCGCCTCCCTGCACCCTTCGGATAAAGGAAAACCGCCCCGTCACCGGATCCATCCAGCAGGCGGCAAGCTCCTTCCCCTCAAAGGCCTTAAGGGACAGCCGCATTTCCCGGCCGGTACAGGTATAGGCAATCAGGAAGTCCTCTCCCGCAAAGACCTGGATCCGGTCATATTTCTCCCCCTGCGGGGACAAAAGATATTCCTGGGCCGGTCTGCCGTTTCCATACTCCACCGACTCCATCAGGCCTTTCAGAAAGGCCATCTGGGAGCCTCCCGGGTGATGGACGGCATCGGTCCAGAGACATTTGACCCCATAGGCTCCCTTTCTGCTGAAATCCCCGTAAAACTGCATTATGGCGTTATGGCCGTATGTATGGCCCGCCGCCCCCGCCAGAACGCTCCAGTATGCGTAGCGGCGCACATCCGCTGCCTGCCAGTAGGGTTGTGTGCTGTCGTGGAGTCCCTGGGGAATCCCTTCATAAGAAGGCTCTCCGTCCAGCACCGGCTTTACCGGCGTCCTTGCACGGTCCCGCTCCACATAACGCCAGCTGTCCTCACCGAACCAGCCCTCCCGCCGGTTATTGTCATCCCAGGCTCCCAGATCCTTCTGATCGTAACGCCGGTGCCCGGATTGGAACAAATTAAAATCCAGCCAGCTTTCCTGATGAAACCAGAAAGCCGAAGTGGTGCGCCCAAAAGGATGATAACCCACCAGCCGCTCCCCATTGTCTGCCTTCATCCGCTTTCCCATCCGGCAGAACACCTCCGGGGCCGCGTCTCCCCGCACATCGCCGCCCACGATCCAGATCAGGTTCGGCGCATTATGATAACGCTTCAGGATAAAGTCCATATAGGCATCCACATTATCCATATTCAGATTCCCGCCCTTGACGATGCTGCTTCCCCACACCGGAAGGATACCCATGTAAAGCCCCAGCCTCTCCGCAATGGCAATCACCTGATCCACATGCTGCCAAAACCCGGAATCCGCCGCAGGCCTGGCCGGATCACCCTCCGTCAGTGCCGCCTGGCCGGCCTGGTTTTTCTGGTCGCCCACGTGGATAAAATCCGCAAGAATGACATTGAAGCCCAGCTCCTTACGGTTGCGCAGATAGTTCTCGCTTTCCTCCAGAGTCAGTTTATGAAACAACAGCCACGCCGTGTCGGCCAGCCAGAAAAAGGGGCTGTCCCCTACGCAGAAATACCTGCCGTTATCCGTCACCCGCAGCACCCCCTGCTCCCAGGGCTTTTCATATAGTTTACCGCTCATACTCCCGCCTCCTGATTTGTTTTAGATAGTGCCTCCGATGCCCAAGGCCCGGCCGCAAACTTGAACGCTCTGCATTTACCTGTATTTCGCATACCGGACCTCCCAGCTGCCGGAACCGCACTCAGCCGTCATCCGGCCGTCCCGCCGGACAAACACCAGTCCTTCCGCCTCCGCTTCACATGCCTCGGGCTCCAGGCGAATGTCTGCCGTGGTATTGGGCGGAACCGTGACCTGCAGCACGATCCGGCCGTCCTGCCGCTCCCACCTCACCGCCAGCCTTCCGTAAACGCTCTCATAGGAGCCTTCCGCAAAGTCAAAGGCCTCTCCTGTCCGCGGGCTGATGATACTGTGCCGGTAGCCGGGAGCCTGCTCATCCGCCTGAATTCCCAGTACCACCCGGTACAGCCAGTCTCCGACGGCGCCGTAGGCATAGTGGTTAAAGGAATTCATATCCGGGCTCCACATGGTGCCGTCCGGCTTCAGCCCGTCCCAATGCTCCCAGACCGTGGTTGCCCCCATTTTTACCTGATAGAGCCAGGAAGGAAAGTCCTCCTGCAAAAGCAGCCTGTAAGCCTCCTCCACATAACCGTTATCGCTCAGGGCATGACAGAAATAGGGTGTGCCCACAAAGCCAGTGACCAGATGTCCCCGCTGCTCCTCAAGAAGCTCCACCAGCCGCCTTGCGGTCTGCATCCGGTACCCTTCGGGAACCAGGTCAAAATACAGCGCCACGATATGTGCCGTCTGGGTCTGGGCTGTCATCCGCCCCTCCCCGTCAAAAAAGGTATTCCGGAACTTCTCCACAATCCTGTCCTGAAGCCCGCCGTAATATGCCGCATCCGCCTCCTGCCCCAGAATACCCGCAATCTTTGCGAAAAGCCCGGTGGAATACGCAAAATATGCCGTACAGGTGAGATCGTTTGGCGTTGCCCCGAAATAACTGCCCTCCCTGGCATCCAGCGCCACCCAGTCACCGAACTGCAGCCGGTAATTCCAGATATAATCCCGGGAATGGGCCTCCATAAAGCCGATCCACTTTTTCATACTGTCATATTGGTCTGCCAGGATCTTCCTGTCACCGTAGACAAGGTACATGGTCCAGGGATTGATTACCGCCGCATCCGCCCAGGCCGCCGCCGAATGGGTCCCCTGGGAAAGCAGCCAGTCATTCTCCTCCCTGCCGCTGATAATATCCGGCACCACGTGGGGGACTCCCCCCTCCTCCGTCTGGTCTGCCGCCACGTCCTTCAGCCACTTCTCATAAAAAGGATATGTCTGCATCAGGAAGCAGGCCGTACGGCAGAAAATCTGGGCGTCCCCCGTCCAGCCCACCCGCTCGTCCCGCTGAGGGCAATCCATGGGAATATCCACGAAATTCCCCTTCAGGCCCCAGAGAATATTATGCTGCAATTGGTTCACCAGCGGGTCGGAGCACCGAAATTCTCCTGTCCGCTCCATTCTGGAATGTACCGTCAGCGCCGTAAAGTCCTCTGCCCGGGCTTCTCCCGGAAGGCTTATCACCTGTACATAGCGAAATCCCTGAAAGGTAAAATGAGGATGCCAGACCTCCTCTCCCCCCCTGCAGATATACCGAAGCTCCTGCTTTGCCGAGCGGAGGTTCTCCGTATAGACATTGCCCTCCCTGTCCAGAACCTCAAAACATTTTAAAACCGCCTCATCCCCGGGATTTCCCCGGAAGACACACTCCACCCAGCCGGTCAGGTTCTGTCCGAAATCCAGCACACACTCCCCCTTAGGCGTGGTAAAAATACGCCTGACAGGAAGCCTGTCCATAATACCCACCCGGCAGCCCGGCTGGGCCGTCAACGCCTGCAGGGGGAATTCCACGGACTCCACTGGCCGCCAGATGTGGGCTGCTGCCGGCGCCGAAGCTTCCTGTGCCGCCCCCGCAATGCCCTTCGCCATCTCGCTGCCGTCCTGTGCAGGCTCCCCGGCACCCTGCGCCGTCTCGCCGCCGTCCTGTACCGCCCCGCCGCTGCCCCCGCCGAATACCTTCCATCCGGGCAGCTCCCTGGTGGCATCGTAAACCTCCCCGTCGTAAATCTCTGAGAACAGCACCGGCCCGTCCGCAGCCTCCCAGTCTCCGTCCGTCGCAAACCATTCCTCCCTGCCGTCAGTATAACGTACCTTCATCTGCAGGAAAAAAGCCGTCCGCTCCCCGTAATTGTTCCGTCTGAGCAGAAAGCCCATTTTTCCCTTATACCACCCTGCTCCCACCATGGCAGCCAGGGTATTCCCGCCCGGCGTCAGCATCTCGGCCACATCGTAGGTCTGGTAGCAAAGATGCCTGTGATAAGAGGTCCAGCCCGGCGTCAGCTCGTCCTCTCCCACCTTTTCCCCGTTGATGTATAACTGATAAAGGCCCAGAGCCGTGGCGCACACATAAGCCTCTTCCACCTCCCCGGAAAGCAGGATGTCCCTGCGCAGGCAGGTGCTGCCGGAGCGCTCCCTGTCCTCTCTGCTCTCCCCGGAAACAAACCGCGCCTTCCACTCCCGCTCCTTTAAAATACCCGTCACGAAAGAACCCGGAACACAAAAAGCGCTTTCACAGCCCCCCGCCCGTACCTGCACCCGGGCATAATAGCGGGAAAGGGAACACAGGAAACGATCCTCCGTCACCTCCACATGGACCGACCGGCCGCTCTCCACGAAACCGCTGTCGTAAACCGGTGCCCGAAAATCCGGCGTCCGGGCAACCTGCAGCCGGTAGCCCTCCTGCAGTACATTTCGCCGATCACTCTCCAGCTTCCAGGAAAAGCGCGGCATCCCCGCAACCCCCACCGGATTTCTCAGATAATCCATTGTCAGCTCCGTTACCTTAAGCATAGATTCACACCGTCCTTCTTACCGCCTCCAGCCAGCCGTTATAACGCCTTGTACATTCCTCCGCCGCCATGGAGGGCCGATACTCTTCATAGTGTAGATTACCAAAAATCTGCTCTTTTTCATAGACCCCCAGACTGATTCCGGCCAGATAAGCCGCTCCGATTCCGGAAAGCTCCTCCGCATCGGGAACAAGGACGCCAAGCTGTGCCATATCACTCTGGAACTGCATGAGATAACGGTTTCTCGTTGGTCCTCCATCCACACACAGCCTTCCCAGCTTCACGCCGCTGTCCTGCTCCATAGCCCTCAGCACGTCCGTAACCTGGTATGCAATACAGTCCAGCCCGGCCCTCACAATCTCGTTCCTGCCGGTATTCCTGTCCATCCCGCAGATCAATGCCCTTGCTTCGCTCTTCCAATAAGGAGCCCCCAGGCCGCTGAAGGCAGGCACCAGATAGACGGCGTCCTGCTTCCTTGCCGCCAGGGCCAGCTTCTCCGTTTCCCCCGGGGAGCCTGCCAGCCCCAGATTCTCCTGCAGCCAGGTAATCACCGCTCCGGTATAGTTTAAATTTCCCTCCAGCACATAGGTCACTTCTCCTCCCATGCTCCAGGCCAGTGACGTCACCAGGCCATGGCTGCTGGCCTGAAAGCTGCGGCCGATATTCATCATCAGGGAAGAGCCCGTGCCGTATGTGGCTTTTACCCCGCCCTTCTCATGGCAGCCCTGGCCGAACAGTGCACCATGGGAATCCCCCAGCACACCGTGAACCGGCACACTTTGATCCAACGCCCCGCCCAGATTCGTTTCGGCAAAGAGTGCATCGGAATCGCACACCTGGGGCAGCGCTTCCACAGGCACCCCGAACATGCCGCAGATCTCCTCGTCCCAGGATAAGGTATGCAGATTAAAAAGCTGGGTCCTGGAAGCGTTGGAATAGTCGGTCTGAAACACCTTTCCTCCGGTCATGCAGTAAAGGAGCCAGCTGTCCATCGTCCCCAGACAAAGCTTCCCCTCCCCGGCCAGCCTCTTGGCCTCGGGACAGTTTTCCAGAATCCACTTCATTTTAGATGCGGGAAAATAGGGGGAAAGGGGAATTCCCGTCTTATCGGCAATCTGCCTTTTCTGGTCCTCCGTATAGTCCCCGCAGACCTCCGCCCCTCTGGCGCACTGCCATACCACCGCATCACAGACGGGCTTCCCCGTCTCCCGGTTCCAGGCCGCCGTAGTCTCCCGCTGGTTGCTGATACCGATCCCTGCCACAGACCGGGCCGTGATCCCCTGCTCTTTCAAGAGCCGTCGCACTGCCTCCACCGTATTGGCATATATTTCCTCCGGATTATGGGAGATATACCCCCGGGGACTGATGATCTGCCGATGAGCCTTGTCAGTGCGGGCGATCAGCCTGGCCCGGCCGTCAAACAGAAGGGCTTTTGTCCCCTGGGTGCTCTGGTCGATCCCTATCACATATTTCATATTAACCTCCATGTCGCGGCCTTGCCGCGACTCACAATCCCAAGGCCAACAAGTTGGCAAGTGAAAAACGCCGCATTTCAGGCATTCTTCGGTGTGAAGCTTTAGAAGTTCCAAGTCAGCTTGCTGACTTGGCGAAGCAGCCTATGCTGCGAGCCTTAGAACTTCTCTTCACGCTAGCTCCTCTGCCGCTTTCGCGATTCCCTCCCCGTTTAATCCGTAATAGGCAAAAACCTCACCGGAGGTGCCGGTAATCACCGGTTCATCCGGCAGGGACAGATTTCTCACCCTCCTGGGGCAATGTCGGCCCACGATCTGGCTGACCCGGGCTCCCAGGCCTCCGTAGGGGGAGTGCTCTTCCACGGTGAGCACCGCCCTGCAGCTTTCCGCCGCCTCGATGACGGCGGCCTCGTCCATAGGCTTGACACAGTACATATCCAGCAGCAGGGCATGAATCCCCTGCCGCTCCAGCCGCCTGACCGCCTCCAGGGCCGGCCCCACCATCTCCCCGCAGGCGATGACCGCCACATCCTGCCCTCTCGAAAGCACTGTGGCCCTGTCCATCTCAAAAGGAGTATTCCCTTCTTCATAAATATCCTCCACAGGGTTACGGCCCACTCGGATATAGGCAGGAGCCTTGTCCTGCAAAAGCGCTTCTGTCAGACACCTTGTCTGGTGGCGGTCACTGGGAAGATAGACCCTCATATTGGGTATGGCGGACATGGCCGCAATATCCTGGGCAGAATGGTGGCTCATACCCAGGGCGCCATAGCTGATTCCCCCGCTGATACCGATCAGCTTCACATTGGTATTACTGTATGCCACATCCACCTTTGCCTGTTCATAACTGCGGGTGGAGAGGAAGCAGGCAGGAGACGCAGCAAAGGGTTTCTTTCCGCACTTGGCCAGCCCTGCCGCAATGCTTACCAGATTCTGCTCCGCAATACCTGTCTCTACAAACTGCCCGGGAAAGGCCTCCGCAAAGGGAGTCATGGAGGCACTTCCCCTGGAATCACTGCACAGCACCACAATATCCCGGTCGGTCCCGGCCCGCTCCATCAGTACGCTGCAGATAGCCGCCCTGTTGGGAATCTTATTCATCTCCCCATGCCTCCCTTCTCTCTCTGAAATCCTTCATAATCTGTTCATATTCCCCGGCAGAAGGCACATGGTGATGCCAGGAAGCCTTATTTTCCATGACCGGGGAACCGCAGCCCTTTACCGTGGCGGCCAGGACCACCGTAGGCCTGCCCTTACAACTCTTTGCCTGCTCAAATGCCTCATTCAGCTGGTCGCTGTCGTTTCCGTCCTTCACGGGAATCACATTCCAGCCAAAGGAAGCCCACCGGGCCGCCAGATCCCCGTGGGCCATCACCTCCTCCGTTCCCCCGGAAATCTGCAGCCGGTTCCTGTCCACCACTGCGCAGAGATTGTCAAGCCGGTACATGCCGGCTGCCATGGCGCCTTCCCAGACCGACCCTTCCGCCAGCTCTCCGTCTCCCATCACCACATACACCCGATTCCCCAGCCCGTTCATCCGGCAGGCCAGGGCTATCCCCACGCTTACCGGCAGGCCGTGCCCCAGGGAACCGGAATTCATTTCAATCCCCGGCAGCTTGTTGTTGGGGTGCCCGATAAATTTGGACCCAAACCTGGAAAATTCCTCCTTTACCTGCTCATAGGGAAAAAATCCTTTGGCCGCCAGCACCGCATAAAGCGCCTCCACACAATGGCCCTTGCTCAGGACAAAGTAATCTCTGTCCGGCGCCTCCGCGTTTTCCGGGGAAATGTTCATCTGCCGGAAATAGAGAGTGAGCAGAATATCCACCACGCTCATATCACCGCCGATATGTCCGCCGCCCCCGGCCATAATCATATCTACTATATTTTTCCGCAAATCATAAGAAAATGCTTTATAATTCATTCCTGCTCCCATCTGCGTGCCATAAACAGCGAATTTCTTTCAACCATATGCCTCTACCCGCTTCAGCGGTTATCCTCGGCGCCTACTTATACAGGGGGCCGTATGCGGCACAGGCCCGGTAATCCGCCCCTTCTTTGTCCATGCCGAACGCATTCCACGCCGCCGGGCGGAAAATCTTGTCCTCGGGCACATTGTGCAGGCTCACGGGGATCCTGAGCATGGAGCAAAGGGTAATCAGATCCGCCCCGATATGCCCGTAGCTGATGGCGCCGTGATTTGCCCCCCAGTTGTTCATCACGTCATAGGCGGTGCGGAACGGCCCGGGCCTGCCGTCGCACCTGGGCGCAAACCAGGTACAGGGCCAGGTGTAGTCCGTGCGCTTCCAGAGAATATCCGTCACCTCCTCCGGCAGCTTTACCGTCCAGCCCTCCGCAATCTGCAGCGTGGGGCCTAACCCTTTTACCAGGTTCAGCCGGATCATGGTCACCGGCATCTGTTCCTCCGTCACAAAGCGCGAAGAATAACCGCCGCCCCTGAAATATCCGTAATCGGCGGCATTCCAGGTAGCTGCCTCCAGAATGGCCTTCTGATCTGCCTCCGTCACCTCGTACCAGGGCTTCATCACGGGATTGCCCTCCCCATCCCTGGCTCTGCCGCAGGCGTCCAGACAGGCCGCGCCGGAGTTGATCAGATGGATAAAGCCTCCTGCTTCCTTTGCCACCCCTTCCACCTCATAGCCGGCAGCCTTCTTTACCGCTTCAGGACTCCAATAGGTGCGCACATCCGCAAATATCTGGGCACGGTTGGTGAGCAGCTTCATAAACAACATTCCCAGCCCGTTTAATACGTCATTCTCCGTGGCCAACACATAGGGCTCCCTGGCTCCGTTCCAGTCAAAGGAGGTATTTAACAAGGCTTCCGCGAAGTCGCAGTTGGGATAATAATCCGTCCACTGCCGCTGTCCCTGAAAACCTGCGGCCAACGCGTTGTGTCCCACCATTTCCTCCTCGCACCCTTTGGGAAGCCTGGTATTTCCGTTCATCAGATCCTTGATGATGCACATCATTTTCACCACGAACTTCCAGTCCTCTTCCTTCTGCTCTTTTGTCTTCTGAACTCCGGGAGGATTCTTGTCAAAGCCTTCCCTGCAATGCTCCTTTGTCCATTGATAAGCTTTCCGGAATTCCTCCTCGTCATAAATCCCCTGGTTCATCCGGCGAAGGATCTCCACCTCATCCACGGACTCTACCCGCATTCCCAGATATTCTTCAATAAAGGCGGGATCTATGATAGATCCTCCGATTCCCATACAGATGGATCCAATCTGCAGGTAAGACTTTCCTCTCATGGTAGCTGCCGCCACCGCCGCCCGTCCGAATCGAAGCAGCTTTTCCTCCACGTCCTCGGGGATGTCCCCGGCGTCCGCCTCCTGCACGTCATGCCCGTAAATGCCAAAGGCAGGCAGCCCTTTCTGGGCATGGGTGGCAAGGACGGAGGCAAGGTAGACCGCCCCGGGCCTCTCCGTACCGTTAAATCCCCATACGCCCTTGATGGTACGGGGAGACATATCCATGGTCTCCGCCCCGTAACACCAGCAGGGCGTCACGGTCAGTGTCACGGCCACTCCCTCTTTCTCAAAATAATCCGCACACTCCGCGGCCTCCGCCACCCGTCCGATGGTGGTGGGAGAAATCACCACCTTCACCAGCTCTCCATTCGTATAGCGAAGCTTCTCCTCAAACAGCTTCTTCGCACTGCGGGCCATGTTTACCGTCTGCTCCTCCAGGGATCCCCGGACGTCCAGGTAGCCCCGCCTGCCGTCGATCACCGGTCGAATGCCGATCACCGGGTATCTGCCTATTAATCTGCTCTCTGCCATAATATTACCTTCCTTTCACCCTTCAGACATGCCGCCTCCGGCGGCACAAACAATCCATGAATCTGGTGCACAACCGGAAGAATGCCCGCACTTTGGGCATTCTTCTGCGTGAGATTTAGAACTTCTTGGCGTCCCATCCTATGATGGGGCGCCTTTAGAAGTTCTTCTCACGTTTCGCCCCTCAAATACGCCCTCACATCCTCTTCCACGGGATCGTACAGGTCGGGCCTGACCCCGATATATTTACAGGCTTCATACAATACCGGCACCACATCCTTATGGATTCCCACACAGTGGTGTATGTAAGGCCCTTCCACCAGCTTTGCCTCCAGGCGCTTTAAATTGGCGACCTCCACCCACACATAGGTGCCCTTGGTATAAGGTCCGTCAACACCCTTCGCATTGCCGAGGAGCAGCGAATACTCTCCGTTATCGCCGTCAAATCGGCATAGTGTCATAGTCCCCTGCCTGGCCGGTGCTTCTACCGCTCCCGGATAATCAAAGGCCAGGGGATATCCGATGGTGGGCTTGCAGGCTGCACAGGAAAGCGGCCAGGGCCCGCAATGCTGCAGCAGCTCTCCATTCTCATTGTCAGGATGACGCACCGTCCAATCCGCGAAAAAGCTTCTGCTCTCCCCCATACCTGCGGCCTCTGCCAATACCGCGGTCACCGCCCCATGGATGTCCGTCTCGCAGACCACAGGCAGCCCCTCCTCGTTCAGCAGGCTGTTGGCCGCACAGGGCATAATTCCAAGCTCTCCCTGCAAAGCATTCCAACACTGAATTGCCGCCGCATTACATCCATATTTGTCCGCCAGCGTCCTCATGGCAGCCTTAAGCGCCGCAATCGTCTCCAGTTGTTCCCCGCTGACCGCCACATGGAAGTGTTCCCGGCAGTAGGCCATGGTTTCTGCCACCCGGGTTCCCTCCTCTTTTACCCTCCTGATCTCTGCCGTCAGCTCCGGGAGCGGGATGGGAGAAAGCTGGATTCCGAACTTCTCCAAAAGCTCGCCCTCATTGCACATAGTAGACCAGAAATCAAAGGGTCTGGGGCCGATCTGCAGAATCCGGGTACGCCGGAAGGCCTTCACCACATTGCAGACAGCCAGGAAATCCCGAATCCCTCTGGAAAACTGCGGGTTCTCCAGCCTGCAATTTGTCATGTAAGTAAACGGTACGCCAAAACGACGCAGCACCTTCCCTGTGGCAAACAGGCCGCACTGGCTGTCCCGTAAACGGATACCGTTTTCGTCAGGCCGTTCGTCCCTTGGACCCCACAGCAGCACCGGCACATTCAGTTCCTTTGCCAGCCTGGCCACTTCATACTCGGTACCGAAATTACCGTGAGGGAAAAAGACGCCGTCCACCTTTTCCGCCCTGAACTTCTCCGCAATCCTGATCCTGTCCCCATCGTCATGGAGCAGCCCGTCCTCCGCCAGGTCATCAATATCCACAAATTCCACATTGAGCTGACGCAGTTTCTCTCTGGTAAGATTCGCGTATTTCACTGCATCCGGCGCGGAAAAGATACTTCTTCTCGTCGGAGCAAAACCCAATATTACCTTATCCATCACCCTACCTCCGAAGATTGTATATGCCATAAATTATTTAGCAAATTCTCCTTAAGTTCAATTTATTATTAAGTATTTTTTCTATGAATATTGACTTAATTTACTAAATTCTCTATAGTGGAATAAAATGGACAGGATATAGGAGGACATTAAGAGATGGCTGTCACTGCAAAGGAACTGGCCGGCATCCTTGGGCTCTCGGAAGCTGCCGTTTCCATGGCCCTGAACCACAAACCCGGAGTCAGCACTGCCACCAGGAAGCGGGTTATGGAAGAGGCAAAGGCCAGAGGCTACGATTTCACCAAAGTACGGGAGCTCGCCGCAGAGAACCGGTCCAACGGCATCATCAACTTTATCATCTACAAACGCCATGGCGCCGTAGTCACGGATACCCCTTTCTTTTCCCAGCTTTCAGAGGGAATAGACCGGGGCTGTAAACAGAAGCATTATCTTTTAAATATTTACTATCTGTACGAGAAGGCGGATCAAAACGTGGAAGCACAGCTGCAGGAGCTTTTGCATTTGAACTGCAAGGGAATTATTTTATTGGGGACAGAAATGCGTGAGGCAGATTATGTCCCTTTCACGGAGCTGTCTGTGCCCGTGGTATTGTTGGACAACAGCTTTGACAAAAAGGTAACTGACTGTGTCCTGATTAATAATGTGCAGGGGGCTTACCAGGCAACCGACTACCTGATCCGGAAATGTAAAGCTCAGCCGGGCTACCTTCATTCCTCCTATCCCATCCATAACTTTGAGGAACGCGCCGACGGCTTTTACAAAGCGGTGCGGGAAAACGGCATGTCCACTTCTAAGTCTGTCGTCCACCGCCTGTCCCCCTCCATGGAAGGCGCCTGGGCAGATATGCGTGAGCTGCTGGAGGCCGGGGAGGAAACCGCACGATGCTATTTTGCCGACAATGACCTGATCGCCTGCGGCGCCATGAGGGCTTTTCAGGAAAAAGGCTTCCGGATCCCCCGGGACGTGGCTGTCATCGGCTTTGACAATATGCCCATGTGCACCTATATGGACCCCCCGCTCACCACGGTCAATGTGCCGAAGCAGTATATGGGTGAGATGGCGGTCTGCCGTCTCCACGAGCTCCTGACAGCAGAACGCTCTTTCCCCGTTAAGCTGGAAGTTGCTGCGGAGCTGGTGAAACGAAAGAGTGTGTAAAGACTGCTGCCTGCATTACCGCCAGCACCAAACCGGGAATGATTGCAGGCCGTCCTCGCTGATCCGATGCAGTCCTGCGTTTACTCCGGCTGCATCCGTCTTCCACTGTGTGAAGCCGCCTCTCTTTTTTGTGCAAGGATAGAGAGGATAAATTTATGGATAAGCCTTATAATGATAAAGACAACTTCATGACAAAACACAATATGCGCGGATAAGGAGGTACCTCATGGAATGGGTTGAAAAATTAAACCAAAGCATGAACTATATCGAAGAACATTTGACCGGCGAAATTGACTATGAACAGCTTGGACGGATTGCCTGCTGCTCCACCTATCACTATCAGAGAATGTTTACTTATATGGCGGGGATCACTCTGGCAGAATATATCCGAAGAAGGAAAATGTCTTTAGCGGCGGTAGACTTGCAGGACGGGGATAAACGAATTATTGATATTGCAGAGAAGTACGGCTACCGTTCCCCGACTGCATTTAACAGAGCATTTCAGTCTTTTCATGGGATAGCACCCTCGTCTGTTAAGGCTGCGGGCGTATCCGTGAAATCTTTTCCCCCCATTGTGTTTAAAATTACCGTGAAAGGAGCCACAGAAATGAATTACAGAATTGAAACGAAAGAGGCCTTCCGCATCATAGGCGTATCCGCCCCCCTTGAACAGGAAATCGAAAATAACTTCATGGTGGTCCCCGAGATGTGGCAGAAGGCGTCTGTAAACGGAACCATACAGAAATTGGCAGCACTGATGGATACGCCGCCAATGGGACTTCTGGGCGTGAGCGCCTGCAATGATAAAGAACAATGGAAATACTTTATCGCTGTTTCCAGTACAAAAACAAACGTTGAGTTTGAAGAATATACCGTTCCTGCGTCCACTTGGGCAATCTTTTCCGGAACGGGTACAAACCGGTCCATACAGGAGCTGGAGCAGCGGATTATAACAGAATGGCTTCCGACCTCCGGATATGAATATGCCGACGCTCCCGATATTGAGGTATACTTAAATCCGGATCCCCAGAACGCACAATATGAAGTATGGATACCCGTAACAAAGAAAAAAGGATGACGGAGGGACTTATGGACGAGAACTTCAGTATATTTATAGGAACCCTTGACGAGCGTTACCGCAGCTTTGTAAACGAAATCAACGAGTATTTGACAGAGAACGACTGCAAATGTGATGTAAAACTGCAAAAAAGCGGTTATGTTGTATCCTATGTATTAAACAGCAGCAAACGGACTTTGGCAACATTCGTATCCCGAAAAACGGGAATGAGGCTCCGCATTTATCCCGAACATATACAGGCATACCAGAGCTTTCTCGATTCATTGCCCGAAAAGGTAAAAAAGGAAATCAAAAAAGCATCTGTTTGCAAACGGCTTGTCAATCCCGATGACTGTAATCCCAAGTGTATCATGGGATATACCTTTGTATTGGACGGTGAGCAGTATCAAAAATGTCGTTACATGGCGTTTCAGCCTGCTTTGAATGAGGAAAACAACCCCTATATAAAGCAGTTTTTGGAGAAAGAATTGTGCGCAGGTTCCGAGTATATGTAACCAGGTATAACCGCTCTGTTTCCATTATATTCAGCATAAAAAACGGCGGAATACGGTGGTCATAATACATGCCTGCCCGTATTCCGCAACATTCTTGAAATCTTGTTGGGTAGCGAAAAATATTTGTATCTGCACCTTTTCTATAAATGCCGATATGCAGTCCCGGCAGAATAATAAGAGGTTCAACCGAACTTCTTATTTATACTATACTCATTTTCTACTAAATTTCTAGGTAGTGTAAAAAAGTTTGTGTCTTAGGTAAAAAATGGCTCCTTTTTGGTAAGA
>ERZ777011.2542-NODE-2542-length-14177-cov-3.307464_pt1 | contig 14177 bp, 9 predicted proteins | sample MGYA00374964_ERZ777011 | MGnify/ENA primary metagenome ERZ777011 (study PRJEB29310, sample SAMD00008975) | mouse gut metagenome | study: EMG produced TPA metagenomics assembly of the Metagenome analysis of fecal microbiota from mouse which was promoted...
GCAGGGCGCAGCGCCCCGCCGGATCGCCTTCCTTCACTGCGTGGGGTCGCGCGACGAGAAGGTGGGAGCGCACCACTGTTCGCGGGTGTGCTGCATCACCGGCGTCAAGCAGGCCATCGAAATGAAGGAGCTGTTTCCCGCGGCGGAGATCTACAACTTCTATATGGATATCCGCATGTTCGGCCCGGGTTACGAGGAGCTTTACCGTAGGGCGCAGCTCGATTACCACATCAATTTCGTGCGCGGACGCATCTCGGAGGCCAGCCAGACGATAGACGGCAGGGTGCAGATCAAGGCGGAGGATACGCTCGTGGGACGTCCGCTCAAGATGACCGTGGATATGCTGGTGCTGATCGTGGGAATGAAGGGGGGCGCGAGCAACGGTTCCTTCGCCCGCAGCGGCGGTTTGCAGGTGGCGGGGAACGGTTTCATGCAGCCGCTCGATCCTTTCGCCGGCAATGTGCTTTCGCAGCGCGACGACGTGTTCTATGCCGGTACGGTCACCGCGCCGAAGAACATCGGCGAGAGTCTGAACGAAGGGGTCGCCGTGGCGGAGCGTGTGGCCGGATACCTTAAATTATAAGAACGGATGCCACAGTTCGGTTTTACCATATCGCAGCCCCGGGCGGTGAATCTCGATACCAACGACCTGGTGCCGGCGGAGAAGATTCTGCACGACCTGCCGGAGCTGCAGACCTGCATCGCGTGCGGTTCGTGTACCGCCACCTGTACGGCAGGCAACCTGACGTCGTTCAATTTCCGGAAGGTACACACGCTCGTGCGGCGCGGCGAGTACCGCGAAGCGTACGAGCAGATGGACAAGTGCATGTTGTGCGGCAAGTGCCGGTTGGTGTGCCCGCGGGGCATCAATACGCGGGCCGTGGTGATGAAGATCAAACGCGAGTTGGGCGATTATTAAGCGGAGGCAGGTATGATGACGTATTACGACCATTTCGTTATTCCCTTTCTGGTGGGCACCTTCTTCATGTTCGCGGTCCTGCTGTGGAAATGGGGCCGGTGGCTGTGGATGCTGCCCGGCGAAGACAAACGGGCCGTGGGCAGGGGGATCTTCTCGGCGGAGACGTTCCGGGCTGTCCGGGAGGTTGTCTGCGAGTCGTTGCTCCACCGGAAGATATTCCGTGTGAATCCGCTGCTGGGCTACATGCACATGAGTCTTGCCTTCGGCTGGTTCCTGCTCATTGCGGTGGGATGGGTGGAGGCTGCGACGGTGCTCGGTCCCGGGACACCGCTTCAGGCCCATGTCTTCTTCCGCTACTTCGGGCCGGAGGGGGAGGCGGGGTGGAACCCGTTCGCCTTCGTCATGGACCTGTTGCTGCTCATGGTGCTCTCCGGCGTGCTGCTCGCGTGGTTCAAGCGGATGCGCTCGCGGGCCATGGGAATGAAGCGGACCACCCGTCATGTGTTTGTGGACCGCGTGGCGCTTACTGCCTTGTGGCTGATCTTTCCGTTGAGGCTCACGGCCGAGAGTTTTACGGCGGCCATCCGGCACAACGGCGGTTTTCTGACCGGTTCGCTGGGCGACCTGATCGCCTCCGGGATGAGTGCGGCCACCGTCGCCGACCTCAATACGGCGGCATGGTGGGCCTACTCTTTCGCGCTGGCGGCCTTTTTCATCGCCATGCCTTTCTCGCGCTACATGCACATCTTCACCGAAGTGCCGCTCATTTTCCTGCGCCGCTACCGGTTGCGCAGCGGTCCGCGGGAGAAGAGTTTCGATAATTTCCAGATACAGGCCTGTTCGCGTTGCGGCATCTGCCTCGATCCGTGCCAGCTTCAGCGGGATTTGGGGCTCGACAACGTACAGTCGGTCTACTTTCTGCGCGACAGACGCTACGGTAAACTCACGGACGAGGTGCTCGGAAACTGCCTGATGTGCGGTCTCTGCGAGGCGCGGTGTCCGGTGGGGATCGAACTCAACGTGCTGCGGCTCAACAGTCGCCAGAAGCGGGTGGATTCGCCCGCGCTGATGCGGTACGATTACCTGAAGGGGGCGGATCGCTCGTCGGGCAGCGGGAAGGTGGGCTATTTTGCCGGTTGCATGACGTTGCTTACGCCAGCGACATTGCAGGCCATGGAGAAGATATTCGCCGCGGCGGGCGAGGAGGTCTGGTGGGCCGATCGCGACGGCGGTTCCTGCTGCGGCCGGCCGTTGAAGCTGTCGGGCGAGGTGAATGCCGCCGAGCGGATCATGGAGCGGAACAAGGAGCTGTTCCGGAAACACGGAATCGCCACCCTCGTGACCTCGTGTCCGATATGTCTGAAAGTATTCCGCGAAGATTATGCTCTGGAGGGCATCGAGGTGCTGCATCATACCGAATACATCCTCCGTTTGATGCGGGCGGGAAGGCTCGACGTGGAGCGGACACCCGATACCTTCACCTACCACGACCCCTGTGAGCTGGGGCGCGGAAGCGGTATCTACGAAGAGCCGCGGGAGCTGATACGCAGCGTCGGCCGTTTGACCGAGCCGGCCCACCATGGGGCCGAGGCGCTGTGTTGCGGGAGCAGCCTGGCCAATACGGTGATAGACGACGGCCAGCAGGTCGCCATAGGGCGTGCGATGACGGCCGAACTGGAAGCGACCGGTGCGAAGACGATCGTGACGGCCTGTCCCCTTTGTAAAAAGGCCGTCGGGCGTGCCGCTTCGGTGCGTGTGGCCGACGTGGCCCAGGTGGTGGCCGAGCACCTGCGCGTGGCGGCGGAGGTGCCCTGCGGGAAAGTGCGTACGGAGCCGGTCGGCGAGCGGATCGCTGCTGCGGAAGCTGCCTCGGGCCGGTAGTCGGCCGGTGTGCGGGAGTGCGCGGATGAAAGGGAGCCCGCTGCCGGGCAGGGGAGTGTTGCGGAACTGCGGCGGCAGAGCCCGACGGTGCTCTCCTGTCGGGGCGAATACGTGGCGAAGGCAGGAAAAAGAGCTTTCGCGGAGAGAGCCGCAAGGGAGAATTGCGAAAATAAGGAGGTGTGCATAGGGTTGACCGGTAGCCTGTTGGCCGGCCGCGGGCCGGGGATGCGCCGGAAAAAACCGTTCCGGATTTGCAGGAACCGTATTTTCTTCCTATCTTTGCACCGTCGATAAGGAAAACCGCCGGAGATACGGTCCCGCGGATTCCCGAACAAGCGATTCAAAGCCGTCGAGGCAATACGATACATCGCGGGGTGGAGCAGTTGGCAGCTCGTTGGGCTCATAACCCAAAGGTCGGAGGTTCGAGTCCTCCCCCCGCTACTCAAGGGAGCCGGATAAATCCGGCTCCCTTTTTTGTCGTGTCCGGTCGGTGCGGAGATGCACGACGACGGTCCCGTGCCGCATTCGGAATGCTTTTCGTGCCGAAGCCGGCTGGTCGTTTCGGGCGGAAACAAAGACGGGGATCCGCTCCGGGACCGCGGGAAATAGAGCGGTTGCCGGATCGCTCCGTGCGCATCATCGGCCCGCGACGCGGACCAGGAGCGGGGAGTCGAAGAGGGCGGCGGGGGAGATGACCGGTTCGTCGAGGGGCGGGTCGTCGCCGTAGCGCTCCGCAAGTTTCTCCCGTACCGCCGGGGTGGAGAGGTCGAAATCGCCGAGTCGTTGCGGTTCGGCCAGCCGGATGCCCAGCGCCCGGTCGTAGATTTTCCAGATGAGCTCGGAACAGTATATCTTTTCGTCCGACCATTCGAAGGTCAGGTCGTAGTCCCTGCCCGCAAAACGTGCGGCCTCCCGGCGCATCCGGGCCAGGTTCCGTTCGGTGAGCAGGCTGTCGGCACCGGCCAGCCTCTTGACGACGTAGTGTCCGCCCTCGCCGCGGGCTATCCATTCCGCGAGCGGAGTGGATTTCACGGGCTGCACGGCTTCGTAGACGAAGTAGACGTCGCCTTCGCGGTAGATGATTCCGCAATGGGAATAGTTCGAGCCGGTGGCTTTCCGGATCGCCCTGCTTTGGCCGGAGAGGGAGGTCTGGAAGATGAGGTCGCCTTCGCGCAGCGTTCCCTCCTGCCGTAACGTTTCAGCCTCCCGGCGGGCCTTTTCCCGGGGCGTTTGCGGTTGCTACCGCAGCAGGAAGACTCCTGCGGCAAGGACGGCGATGGCGGCCGTTGCGGTGATGAGAAGATATTTTCTGTTCATGCGGAACGTGTTTTGGCGCTTCGGAAAGTTTTCCGAAAGATAGGTCGTTTCGTCGGGAAAAGTATGTTGCCGGGCCAAATTTTATGCTGCGGGGAGCCGTGCTGCTGCGGGACGATTATTTGCGTAAATTTGTGGGTGAAATATTGATGATACTTCATGCAGGAGAAGAAACTGTCGCTTGTCATAGCGACCTATAACCGGGGGGCGAAACTCGCCGTGACGCTCGATTCGCTGCTTGCGCAGACCTTGCCGCAGGAGTTGTGGGAGGTCGTGGTGGTGAACAACAACAGCACCGACGATACCGCCGAGCGCTTCGCCGCCTATGCCGCCGCGCACCCCGAACTCGATGTGCGGATGGTGCGGGAGACCGAACAGGGGGTTTCCGCCGCCCGCAACCGGGGTATTGCCGAGAGCCGCGGCGAGTACATCGTGGTCATCGATGACGACGAGCGGGTGGTGCCCGGGTTCCTCGCATGCTATTACGAGTTGTTCGAGTCGCGACCCGGTGCGGTAGCGGCCGGCGGCCGGATCCTGCCGGGGTTCGAGTCCCTGCCGCCGCGCTGGATGTCGAAATATACCGAGCGGGCGATCGCCGGGACGCTCGACCTGGGCGACCGCATGCGGGAGTTTCCGGAGGGGAAGTTCTTCGGGGGCGGGAACCACGGCTACCGCCGGTCGGCCGTCGCCCGGTACGGCGGTTACGATGCTTCCCTCGGGCGTACCGGCACAGTGCTGCTCGCCGGCGAGGAGAAGGAGTTTTACGGAAGGCTCCGTGCGGGCGGGGAGCAGGTCGTCTATCTGCCCGATGCCGTGATATACCACCTCGTGGAACCGGAGCGACTCACGCGCGCTTACTTCGTGCGGCTTTGCCGGAACATCGGACGGAGCGAGCGTCGCCGGACCCGGGCCGTTGCGCGGGGCGCTTTTGCCGGAAGGCTGGCCGCGGAGGCGGTGAAATGGGCCGGCGCCTCGGTGCTCGCGCTGGGTTATCTGCTGCGCGGCCGTCCGGCGCAGGGCGGCTACCTGCTGCTGATGCGGTGGCAGATCACGGCGGGGCTGTTGGGAGCTTAGGCGTCGTTTGGTTTTGTGGAAGAACTTGCGTACCTTAGCGACCTATGAGCGTTTTTTCATTGTTCCGCGGGTTTCGCAGCAGGGGGGGCCTGCTGTTCGCCTTAGGGGCGCTTTTCGCTGCGGGGGAGGCGTTTGCCGCCCGGCCGGGGGGAGCGATGGCTTTCGGCGGCTTCTCGGGAGGGATGGCCGTGCATGCGGGCTGGGTCGGCGGCGGAAGCGTACGCCTGACCACTCCGGCCGGGCGGCCATTGCCCCTTCAGGCGGTGCGGGGCATCCCTTTCGGTATGGGAGGCAACCTGCGGTGTCATTTCGGAAAGCACCTCCGGGTGGGCATGGAGGGGTACGGTACCTATCTCAATTACGGAAATGCCGGCAGCCGCCTCAGCATCGGGTGGGGCGGTCTGCTCGCCGACTGGCAGTGGCATGCCGGAAGGCTGCATCCCTTTGCCGGCGTGACGGTGGGCGGCGGTGTGGTGCGCAACGCCACCTTCATGCAACCGGCGGCGAACGATTTCGTGACGGAAGAGGAGGTTTCATTCCGTAAGTACGGCTTTACCGCACTGGCTCCTTTCGTGGGGACGGAGGTGGAGCTGACGGGTCGTATCCGGCTGGTGTTCAAAGTCGACTGGCTGATGAGCGCGGGTCGACCGCAGCCCGACTTTCCGCAGGGGCCGCGGGTGTATGCGGGCTTCGTTTTTTATCACGGCAGCAAGTGACCGCCGCGGGCAAGGCCGTTCTCGTCCTGTCGAATATAGACGGAGCGGTTATTAAAAATCCCGTTTTTTACCGTATCTTTGCGACTGTCCGCCCGAAGCGGACCGTATGCGATTTGAAGTGATCCAAACATAAAATCCGAAACCTGAAACAAATCAATTCAAGGGAAGACATGAAAGAGAAGAAATTTATTACCTGTGACGGGAACTACGCAGCCGCACACATCGCCTATATGTTCAGCGAGGTGGCTGCCATCTATCCCATCACACCGTCATCCACCATGGCCGAGTATGTGGACGAATGGGCCGCAGGCGGAAGGAAGAATATTTTCGGAGAGACCGTAAAGGTCGTGGAGATGCAGTCCGAGGCGGGTGCCGCGGGTGCGCTCCACGGTTCGCTCCAGGCAGGAGCGCTCAGCACGACGTTCACCGCGTCGCAGGGTCTGCTGCTGATGGTCCCCAACATGTATAAAATCGCCGGCGAACTGCTGCCGGGCGTATTCCACGTATCGGCGCGTGCGCTCGCCGCTCATGCGCTCTCCATCTTCGGCGATCACCAGGACGTGATGGCCACCCGTCAGACGGGATTCGCGATGCTCGCCACCAGCAGCGTGCAGGAGGTGATGGACCTCGCGGGTGTGGCGCATCTGGTAGCGCTCAAGTCGCGCGTGCCGTTCCTGCACTTCTTCGACGGCTTCCGTACCTCGCACGAGATACAGAAGATCGAACTCATGGAGCAGGACGATCTCGCAGCCCTGCTCGATCGGGATGCGCTGGCCGGTTTCCGTGCCCGTGCGCTCCGTCCCGAGCACCCCGTGACCCGCGGTACGGCCCAGAACCCCGATATCTACTTCCAGGCCCGTGAGGCTTCCAACCGCTTCTACGATGCCGTGCCCGATATGGTGAACGAGGCGATGCAGAAGATCAACGCCATCACCGGCCGCGACTACAAGCCCTTCACCTACTACGGTGCGCCGGATGCCGAGCGGATCGTCATCGCGATGGGTTCCGTGACCGAAACCCTGAAGGAAACGGTGGACTACCTCCGTTCGCAGGGCGAGAAGGTGGGTGTGGTAACGGTACACCTCTACCGTCCGTTCGCGCCGAAGTACATGCTCGACGTCATTCCTTCCACGGTACGGAAGATATGCGTGCTCGACCGCACGAAGGAGCCGGGCGCCGCAGGCGAGCCGCTCTACCTCGACGTACGCGACGTCTTTTACGGCAAGGCGAATGCTCCCCTCATCGTGGGCGGTCGCTACGGCCTCTCCTCCAAGGATACCACGCCGGCGCAGATGCTGGCCGTATTCGCCAACCTGGGTGCCGCCGAGCCGAAGGACCACTTCACCGTGGGTATCGTGGACGACGTGACCTTTACGTCGCTGCCCGTGGGCGAGGAGATTTCGCTCGCCAAGCAGGGTACGTTCGAGGCGCTCTTCTTCGGCCTGGGTGCCGACGGTACGGTGGGTGCCAACAAGAACTCCATCAAGATCATCGGCGAGTCGACCGACAAATACTGCCAGGCCTATTTCAGCTACGACTCCAAGAAGTCGGGCGGTTATACCTCCTCGCACCTCCGTTTCGGCGACTGCCCCATCACCTCCCCCTACCTGGTGACTACGCCCGACTTCGTGGCTTGCCACGTACCGTCGTACGTGGATAAGTACGATGTGCTCAAGGGGCTTAAGAAGGGCGGTTCGTTCCTGCTCAACAGCTTGCAGGATGTCGATGCGATCAAAGAGTCGCTGCCCGACCACATGAAAGCGTACCTGGCCCAGAACCAGATCAATTTCTATATTATCAACGCTACGAAGATCGCTGCGGAACTCGGTTTGGGCAACCGTACCAACACCATCATGCAGGCGGCCTTCTTCAAGATCGCCAACGTCATCCCCTACGAGGTGGCCGTCGAGCAGATGAAGAAGTTCATCTACAAGAGCTACGGCAAGAAGGGCGAGGACATCGTGAACATGAACTATGCGGCCGTGGACAAGGGCGGCGAGATGGTGCACAAGGTGGAGGTTCCGGCCGAATGGGCGGGGCTGAGTACGGCGAAACCCGTACGTGCGGCATCTTCCGCACCCGAATTCGTGCACAAGGTCGTGGAGCCGATCAACGGTCTCAAGGGCGACGATCTGCCCGTCAGCACCTTCAAGGGACGTGAGGACGGTACGTGGGACAACGGCACGGCCGCCTACGAGAAGCGCGGCATTGCGGTGAGCGTTCCCGCATGGCAGTCCGAGAACTGTATCCAGTGCAACCAGTGTTCGTATGTCTGCCCCCATGCGGCTATCCGTCCGTTCCTGCTTACTGAGGAAGAGGCTGCAGCCGCTCCGGCCGGCATGGCGCTGCTGCAGGGGCAGGGCAATACCAAGGAGTACAAGTTCCGCATACAGGTTTCTCCGCTCGACTGTACGGGTTGCAGCAACTGCGTGGATGTCTGCCCGGCACCCACCAAGGCGCTCCGGATGGAGCCCGTCGAGAATCAGCTCGGCGAGGTGGCCAACTGGGAATACATGACCGGCAAGGTCGGCTACAAGGAGCATGTCATGGACAAGACCAAGACGGTCAAGGGAAGCCAGTTCGCTCAGCCGCTCTTCGAATTCTCCGGGGCGTGTGCCGGTTGCGGCGAGACGCCTTACATCAAGACGATCACCCAGCTCTTCGGCGACAGGATGATGGTGGCCAATGCGACGGGTTGCACCTCGATTTACAGCGGCTCGGCGCCCTCCACTCCTTATTGCACCAACGCCAAGGGAGAGGGTCCCGCCTGGGCCAACTCGCTCTTCGAGGATAACGCCGAATTCGGCCTCGGCATGCACGTGGCCGTGGAGAAGCTGCGCGACCGCATCGAGGAGAAGATGCGTTACGCCATGGAGAACTGCTCCTGCTGCTCGGACGAGCTGAAGAAGACCATGGGCGAGTGGATCGAAACGCGTCACAGCACGGCCCTCAACAGGGAGGTGTGCGACCGCATCGTGCCGATGCTGGAGGCCTGCGGCTGCGATACGTGCCGCGAGCTGCTCTCGATGAAGGACAACCTCGCGAAGAAGTCGCAGTGGATTATCGGCGGCGACGGCTGGGGCTACGATATCGGTTTCGGCGGTCTGGATCATGTGATCGCTTCCGGACAGGATGTCAATATCCTCGTCGTGGATACGGAAGTCTACTCCAACACGGGCGGTCAGTCCTCCAAGGCGACCCCGGTGGGCGCGGTTGCCAAGTTCGCTTCGGCGGGTAAACGCATCCGCAAGAAGGACCTCGGAGCGATCGCCATGACCTACGGCTACGTCTATGTGGCGCAGGTTTCCATTGGCGCAAACCAGAACCAATTGTTGCAGGTGATGCGTGAGGCCGAGGCTTACAACGGTCCGTCGCTCATCATCGCCTACGCTCCGTGTATCAACCACGGTATCAAGGGTGGCATGACGCGCACGCAGACCGTAGGCAAGGAGGCCGTCGCATGCGGTTACTGGCACCTGTGGAGGTACAATCCGGAGCTGGCCGAGAAGGGCGAGAATCCCTTCAAGCTCGACTCCAAGGAGCCCGACTGGAGCAAATTCCAGGCGTTCCTGAACGCCGAGGTGCGTTACACTTCGTTGATGAAGGCTTTCCCGGCCGAGGCGCAGGAGCTTTTCGCCGCTGCCGAGGAGAATGCCAAGTGGCGTTACAATAACTACGTACGTCTTTCCAAAATGGATTATTCCAAGTAGGAGGCGCATCTCTTTACGACAACGGGCCGGAACCTTTCAAAGGTTCCGGCCCGTTCGTTTCCGAAGCGGCGGAGGGAAAAGGTCCGCTTCCCGATAGGAGGAGCGGTCGGGCGCACGGCGGGGCATGAACTGCATGGGGATAGAGGTGTACGAGCTGCCGGGGAATCCGGGGGGAAGGGGCGTGCGGCGACGAGGGCATCCGGACGGCAGGATCGGGAGCCTGGGGTTGCGCGGGAATGCGCCGCGGGGTGGGGAAAAGAAGGGCCGGCCCCATTGCGGGGCCGGCCGGAAAGGCGGAATCGGTGTCGCTTCCTGCAGGAGCGTCGGTGCCGATCGTCAGGCTTGTACGCGGAGGTCGAATTCACCCTGGAAGGTACCTGTCACACGGCACTGTGCATCGCTGGTGAAGTCGAATGTGATGGTGTAGACCTCGCCGTTGCGCGTTACGGTGGCGGTGCCCTCCGATAGGAGCGCATGTCCGGTGAACTGGGTCTCTTCGATGCGCGAGTACCAGCTTCCCTGCGGGAAGACATAATTCCATGTCTCGCCGCCTCCGCGAATCATGCCGGCAGCGAACGGAGTACTGCCGTCGCCGTAGGCCGTCACGGTGTAGGTGCCGTCGGGGAGGTAGTACTCCCCGTCGTCGTTGAGCGTGAGGGGTTCCGAGTAGAAATAGACGGCGAGTTTTTCACCCGTGCCGGTGAAGTAGTCGGGATAGTTACTTTCATCGTAGGTGATGCCTTCGCTCCAGAGGCGCAGGTCCCAAAGGGTGCTCGGTTCGTCGCGGTAGTCGTTGTTGGGAGCCACCAGGGCATAACAGTGCGTCAATGCCATCTCGACATCCTCTTCGATGGTGCTCAGATACGACGGCTTGCCCTTTTGTGTGAGGGGGATCTCGAACGGGCCGATGCCCTCCGCGTCGGTCGTGACCGTGAGCAGTGCGGTGCGTGTTTCCGGCGATTCGTTCCGGCTGTTGAAATTGACCGTGATAAGGCAGACGTTGTCGCTTTCGTATTTGCGGACCTCCAGCCAGTTGTTGCCTCCCGATTCGTATTTGGTCTTTACGTCCCACGTCACGTTGACGGGCGCGACGTTGATCGTGTGGGAAGCGCCGCTCCTGTAATCGGATACCAACCCCTCTTCGGGCAGCTCTTCGCCATTGTAGGTCATAGAGAAGGACGCGGGCAGCACCTTCGCCTCCTGCGTCACGCGGATGGCCTTGGGCGTGATGGTTGCATTGTTCGTGGTGAGTGTGATGTTGGCGGTGCGCTGCGCGGTGTCGGGGTTGTCCTTCACCGTGATGGCAAGCGAGGTTTCTCCCTCGCCTCCTTCGATTGCGGAGAGGGTGATCCACTCTTTGGCGGCATCCTCCACGGCGGCGCTCCAAGCGATGCCTTCGCCCGTGGCGGTCACTTTGACTGTCTGTGCCGGAGCCCCTTCGGCGGCGAAGGTGAGTGCGGTGTCGGGGTCTATCGCGAGCGAGTAGACCTCGGGGTTTTCGTTGCCCTGCTGGGTGACGGTCACGCTCTTGGTCTTGACATCGTCGTTGTTGGTCGGCTTGATGGTGATGGAAGCGGTCCGCTTTTCGGCATTCGGGTTCCTGCTTACCGATACTGTCAGCTTTCCGGGCGTCTTGTCGTCGACGGTGATCCAGTCGGCGGACGAAGGCACGATGTGTTTCCACTCGACGCCTCCGGTGGCGGTGACGTCGACGGTTTGCGTCGTGGCGTCCTCGGCGCCGAAAGCGAGCGAGGTTGGGGATACGTCGAGCGAAGCGGCGGTGTCGCCGCCCTGCGGGGTGCAGGCCGTAGCCAGCAGGCATGCGGCTGCGATGTATGAATATAGAAATCGTTTCATATGCGTCTGTTTCGGGGTGTTCCGTTATTTTACGATGGGGGGAGCGACATACCAACTTACGAAGGTGACGCCGAGGGCAGATGCCATCGGCATGGAGCCGAGAATGTGTTTTCCGTCGGGCGATACGTAGGAGATGAAGCCGCTGCCGGGGATGATGAGTTCATAGGTATCGTATACCCATTCGGCCATGCTGCCGAGAGTGGTGCGGGTGTTCAGATCGTAGACCACGGAGGAGGATACTCCCAATGTCCCGATGCCGATGAATGCGATGCCGTCGTCGGTAACGTACATCCCTGTGGAGTCGCTGTATTCGTCTACGATGACGGTCGTTTCCGTTTCGGTATTGAAGAATGCGGGCGTTTGGGTGATATTGAACGCAACGCCTCCCTCGGCGACCTCTTCTGTGCGGAACGTGGTGGCGATCCATTTGCCCGAAGGGCTGATTTTGGTCAACTCGGCGGTGCAGATACAACCGTCGACGATATGGGATTCGTACTCCGTGCCGTCGCCTGTCTGCATGATCACGGGTGTGACCTTTCGCTTGTCGTGTCCCACCCACTTGGGCTCGGCGGTATTTGCTTCATCGTTGATCCAGTAGAGCATGCCGAAGTCGGAGCCCTCCCACGAGGTGCCGTAAATGACGCTCCCGTCGGCCGAGATGCCGCGGGCCATGACGCCTACCCAGATCTCCTCGTCGCGGTAGTTGAGGTCAAGAATGGGAAGTTCGCGGGCTTCGCCGTCGATCCACAGCAGCGGACGGGTAAGGCCTCCGTTGTTGGGCGATTCGTCTTGGGCATAGCCTACCCAGTATTTGCCGTCGGCGGATGTGGCTTGGATTTCCGGACGGAATCTGTAGTCTGCAGGGGCGTCGGGAATGCAGATGTCGCCCTGGGTGTTGATGGCTATCTGTCCTCCGTGGTAGCCGTCGCTGATGAACAGGAGTCCCTGGTCGGTGATGGCCATGGTCTGGGTCAGGTAGTAGAGCGATTCGGGGAAGGGGCCGAACTCGTAGACTTCGCCTGTCTCCGTATCGATGATGGTGGGTGAATACTGCCACGAATCGTCCGGTGCGATGGAGGACTGGAAACCGCCTATGTAGCGTCCGCTCGGCGACATGGCGGCCCCCATCTGGAAGGTTTCGAGGCGGCGGTAGCGTGCAAACTCGTTGTCCGGTGCGAGCTGGTTGATCCTTATCTGCTGCGAAGCCTGTCCGGCCTCGATGGTGATGACGGTATTCCTTTCGGCTCCGGAGTCGTTGTCGTCGACGCTGATGGTGAGGGTACGTTCATCCGTCCGGTCGATTCTTACCCAGCTGGCACCGGGAGTGGCCGTCCATTGGGTCGGCGAGGTCTTGATGTCGACGGCGAGCGGCTCGTTGTCGCAGCCGAGGAACGAGCAGGCTACCTGACTCAGATTGACGTACTGGTTCCACTTCTCCCCGGGTGTGTAGCAACCGGTGATGAAGAGAGCCGCTGCGCAACAGGTTGTCGCGATTGAGGTGAATAAAGTTCTTTTCATGGTTGGTTAGAGTAGGTTTTTATGTGAAGTTTTTGGACTCGGGTAGCATCTGCCACCCACGTAAACAAATATAAAAATAAAATAATATAATAGTTTAATGTTGTTGAATAATTTGCATATTCATCATTGTAAGATGAATATATAACCGTATTTTGGTGTTCGGCGCGTGCGGGACAGCGTCGCGGGGCGCGTGTCGGCAATCCGGATTCCGCTTCGCTCCGGGATGGGATACGCAAGAGAGGAACGACCGAGAACGGTCGTCCCTCTCTTGCGTTGGAATTGTTTCAGGTCGAATTATTGTGCGGTGATTTTGAGCGTTCCCCGGTAGGACCCGGTGACTTTTCGCCCGGCATCGCTGGTGAGGTCGAACGTCATCGTGTACTCCTCGCCGCTGCGGGTCACGGTCAGGGTGCCGCCCGAGATGCAGACGTCGCCCGTGACCTCGTCGTTTGCCATGCGGATATACCAGGTCCCAGTGGGGAATGCGGGATGCGAATAGCCCCATTTGCCCTGTTCCATCTCGCCTGCTACGTAGTACAGGTCCGGATTCTCGGGATTCGCTGTTTCGGGGGTGACGGTGTAGGTACCGTTGGGCAGGAAATACTCGTTGTCGTCGTTCTGTCGGATCGGTTCGGTGTAGAGCTTGCAGCAGAACTTGTTGCCTGTTCCGGTGAAGTTGCCTACGAAATCGTATTCGATACTTTCATCCCAAAGGATGAGATCCCACATGGTGCGCGGGTCGTCGCGGCGGTCGTCGTTGACGGAGGCGATGACCCGGCTGCGACTGAGGATGCCGAGATCGACGTCGGTCTCGATCGTACTCAGGTAGTCGGGAGTGCCCTCCTGCCTTACGGGTATCTCGAACGGACCGATGCCATCGACATTGGTGGTGATCACGATTCGGGCGGTACGTGCCTCGGACGATGTGTTTTTCCCGTTGGTTGGGGTTGCACTGGATGTGTATCTTGTATATGTTCTCGGTTTCCACCTTTCTGGCTTCGAGCCAGCCGGCCCCGCCGATTTCGTACTCTGTCTTCAGGTTCCACTCGAGATTTACCGGGAATACGTCTATGTCGTATTGAATCTCTCCTTTATAGTGGAGCGAGAATCCCTCCTCGGGCAGCTCTTCGTCGTTGTAGGTCATAGAGAAGGACGCGGGCAGCACCTTCGCCTCCTGCGTCACGCGGA
>ERZ777011.2543-NODE-2543-length-14163-cov-2.610150_pt1 | contig 14163 bp, 10 predicted proteins | sample MGYA00374964_ERZ777011 | MGnify/ENA primary metagenome ERZ777011 (study PRJEB29310, sample SAMD00008975) | mouse gut metagenome | study: EMG produced TPA metagenomics assembly of the Metagenome analysis of fecal microbiota from mouse which was promoted...
GCAGATTCCAATTGCATATGCCTTGAATTATCCAAAAAGGTTAGTAAATGGAATTGAAAAACTCGATTTATTCAAAATCGGAGCACTTTACTTCGAGAAGCCTGATTTAAACAAATTCAAATGTTTAAAACTGGCATTTGATGCAATAAATGCAGGGCACAGTAGTCAGGTTGTACTAAATGCTGCGAATGAAATTGCGGTACAAGCCTTTTTAGATAAAAAAATTAAATACGCAGAAATTCCTAAGATTATCGAAAAGGCATTAGAGTTACACAGAAACATACAGTTAAGTAATATTGATCAAATTTTACAGCTCGACAAGGAAGTTCGTAGAAGCATACAGATTTAATATAAAGCTTTTTGCAAAAGGAGTGCTAGCCATCCATTTTAGGATGGCTAGTTACTTTAGGCAAAAATTCAAAACAAAATACTAAAAAACTATTGCATAAAAGTAAGAAAATGATAAAATATAGATATATTTATATTCTAGGAAAGTTATCCCAGTGGGATAACTTTCCATAGAAGATAATTATGGCGGAATTTAGATTTTGTAGCAGTTTCCACTGCGTACAAAATCTTAGTTACGGTGATTTATTAAAAAAGGGGTAAAAGAATGAAAAGTAAAAAGAAAATTTTAATTGTAGTAGCAATAGTATTAATAATAATTATTGCTTTAGCAGGAACAGTAGCAGGAATGGTTATGACAGGAAAAGTAGCAATAACAACTAGACAGAAACTAGCAAAAGGATTCTCAGATATAGGAAATAAAATATCAACAACAGATTTAGAAAAAAATTTTAAAGAGCAAGAGAAATTATACCAAACTCCATTTGAATCAGAAACAACAATTACAGGAAAAGTAAACAAAATAGAACTAAGCAATAGCACGGGATTAGAAGAAATTTTAAATGAAGTAGAAAATGTAGTTAACAATACAAAAATTACCAATACACTTAAAGCAGATTTAAAAAACAATATAATAAATGAAAAAATAAGTGTAAATATGTCAGACATTGTAGAAGAAATATCAGCAGATGTAGAATACAACAATGATAGAATATCATTAAAATCAAAAGAATTAAATGATAAATATATTACATTTACTAAAAACGAAGTAGAAACAAATAATCAATATGCAGACTTTGCAGAATTATTTAAAATGTTCGAGGGAATTTGCCAAAAAGAAACAGCAGGAATATATTTAACAGAATCAGACAAAGCATATTTTGCAAGAAATTATGGAGGAATATTATCTGAATATATAACAGATGATATGTTAAAAGAAGAAAAAGCAAGTATTATATTAGATGGACAAACAAAGCAATGTGACAATATAAACTTTACACTAGACAAAAATCAAATTGCAGAAATAGTTGGAAAATACTTAAAGAAACTAGAAGAAGATCAAGAAGGAAAACAAATAATAATAAGCAAAATTAAATCTGTAGTTAATACATTTGAAGAAGAAAACTTACAAGAAATAATAGATGATTTAAAATATGAATTAATGTATCTAGAAGAAGGTACAACTATGAAAGTTTCATTATACTGTACAATGTTTAAGACTTATGGATTTAACATAGATTTTTACTCAGGGGAAAATTATATATTAAACTTAATACTAGGGGAAAAAGAAGACAATCTAAAAATATCAACAACAGAAGGGGAAATTTTAAATGCAATAATATCAGAAGACAAAATGAAAATTGCAATCACAGGAGAAGAGAATACAGCAATAGTTGAAATGAAAACAAATGATACACAAAAAATAATAACAATAGAAATTAATGATTTACAAGACAATGTAAAAATTGCAGGAACATTAACAAATGAGCAAATTACAAAAACAGAAAATGAAAACAAATCAAACAATACAATTCAAATAGCTTTACAAGTTGAAGACAATAATATAGACATAACATTAAACATTGATACAAATTTAAGATATGTAAATTCTATTGAAAAAACAGAATACACAGACACAAACTCAATAAATATAGTAACAGCAGAACAATCAGAAATACAACAATACATAACTGAAATACAAAATAATACAATTACACTTATGCAAAAAGCAACACAAAATTCAAAACTAATTCAAGAAATATATACACTAATGATTGGAGGAAAAAAAGTTCAACCACAAAATCAACCAGTACAGGAATTTAATAGTATGTTTAAAAATTATACGGGAATACAAAGAGGTTCAGCAATGAAAACATTATTACAACAAATAGCAACAAGTAATTCAACAAATGAAATACATAAAATATCTGTAAGTATAGTAGAAGATGGAAATCCTTTATTAAATGTTACAAAAAATGTAGATGAAATTAATTCATCAATAAATAGTATAAAAGATGAAAAAGAATATGAAGTATTAGGAACATCTGTGGATGCAGAAGGATATATAACAGGAATAGAAATAAGACAGAAATAAAACTAAACCTGCTAGTGCCAAATTTACCTAATTTGATTTTCAGGACGTATTATGATATAATAGAAATATAAGGCGTTCAAGGACGTCAGGCAACTAGGAGGTATTATGACATTAGAAGAGTTAATAGCTCGCTATGAAGATATTGTAGTGAGCGGACAAGAGATATCTGAAAAAGATGCCAACATTTTGGAATTTTTCAGGATAGGTCTCGAATTAGAAATGAATTGAGGCAAAAGAAGTGGGATGCAGTTATAACTGCATCCCATTTCTTTGGTCTATTGAAAAATTCAATAAACACGTGTATAATAGAAATGTAGAAAAAATGAATTAGACTATATTCATTTGATAAGGAGGAAATAAAATGGTAGAAGATAGCCAAATAGAAGCAACAGTATCACCTTTTGCTGTAAAAAAAGGGGAAATAAAAACATTTGATGGAAAAGATGGATATGTATCAATGCAACAAATAATAAACAAAATAAACTTAGGACATATAAACGAGTTGCACTTTTCGATACTAGAAATTCTAAATGAATTTGAATTTATTACATCAAGACAATTATGTCAGATATTAGATAGAAAAGGGATAAATTATATTTCACAAGATAAACTAAATAACAAATTAGAGCAAATGGTTAAATCAAAAATGTTAACAAGATATTATTTCTCATCATTAGAAGAAGGAAAAGGAACATATAGAGTTTATTGTTTAGAAAAGATGGGAAAATACTTGTTAACCTCAAGAGGTATAGAATGTAAATGGCAACCAAGTGATAACACAAAACCAGTAGGAATGATAAAAAAGAGATTAGCAGGAAATCAAATATTATTAGCATACTTAAGAAAAGTAAAAGCATTTGATGAATACACAGTAAAACCATCATTAACAGCAAAAACATTAGGAAAAACTTTTAGAGCAACAGGAGGAAGTGTTAAACTTACAAAAAACGGAAAATCAATAATATTTGTATTTGAAGTAATAAGAAGAGAAGATGACTGGGAGAAAAAATTAGAAGACAAAATGAAATTCTATGCAGACTTTTATAACAACTTTGTTATTGGGGACTCAGGATATGATTCATTACCACAATTAATAATAAACTGTGAAGACGAAAAACATATAGTAGAAACTTACAAAAATATAGTTATGAAGGGATTAGAGATTCCAAAAATAAAACTATACTTTACAACAGATTTAAGGCAAAATAAGGAAAGTTTAGCAGACACTTTAGTAGAATTTAAACTAGATACTGAAACCAATAAATATAAAATGATGGATGTGGAACTAAAATTATTAGATATATAAAATGCACATTGGGGATGTCCCCAATGTGCATTATTTATTATCATTTTTTTTATTAATATCAAATACGATTGAATCACCATTATTAAATAAGAAATCTGAATCTGCTTGAATAGGATTATCTTCTTCTTGATCTGAAGAATAGCCTTTAAAACTACCAAGTATGTGACTATTGGTTTCATTACTATCATTTACAGTTTTTGTTGCAGAACCACTATTATATCTATTAAAATCAAAAGTTTTTGGAGGATGAGGTTCTTTATATTCAGAAGCAAGGAAGTTTAAAGTCAATTTTGCTGAGTAGGATTTTCCACCTGCATCTTTAGTCTTAAATGCACAAATCTTAAATGGAAAGTTTTGAATTGCTTCAGGTTTAAACCAAGGTGTCCAATCCCAGCTAGCACCTTTGAAGTCACTATTCTTAATATCACCAGGACCACCAACATGAACATCTTGAGTAAATTTCCATAACTTTCTATGACCCATTTCTTTTGACCACCAAGCATTATCCTCAGGGCTATTATTACCGAATACAAACTTTGTGATAGAGTTTGCAATAATAGTCTTTTGTGCACTTTCAATAATATCTAATTGAGCTATATTTTGTGTAGAAATTACAGTTCCAACTCTATATTTTCTAAACATTGTAAATAAAGGTAAAGTATTGTTACATACAAAATCAGCAAACTCATCAATATATAAAAAAGTTGGAATACGGGTATTTTCATTTCCAGGTCTTCTTAATACTGCATGTTGCATTGAAAGAATAAAGAATAAACCAAATGCCTTATGAAGCATACGACCTAAATCACCACGTCTAGTGCAAACAAATATTACTTCTCCATTTGCAAGAGTTTTATTAAAGTCAATATTATTAGTTCTATTACATAATAGACGTCTAAGACCAGAAATACGTAGTAGTAAGTCTAATTGAGTGATAGCAGAATATATTGACTCTTCTGTTTGATGTAAGAAGTCACCTGGTGTGAAATATTTTTTAAAATAATTAATCTGTAATTTATACTTATTAGAAAGCTCAGGATCCTGTTCCATTGTTTTACATAAATCAATAATTAAATCAAAATTATGGAACATATCTAACATATCTTCTAAATTAGGAAGCAAGCCATCATGTAATCTTGGATACATTTCACTTAGAATAATTGATAGATTTTCAACAGCTTGTAAAGCAGCATTTTGATGATATGCTTCTTCATGAGTTGGTTTTTGCGTAAAATACATATTAGAAATAATTGCAGAAATAACAACAGCAACTACCTCAGGACGTCCATATGCAAAAGGATTAATTCCTACTGCTGACGAACTAGAAGGATCAATTAATGTATAAGGTATATTGAAATTATCTGCAACATCCATCATATGAGAAATAGTCTCAAAATCTGGAGCAATAGAAGTAATTCCTAAATCTCTATATACCATTGAATTTTCATTTAATAGCATTTTATGCATGTAAGCTTTATATAACTTTTCTTTTCCCTCTTTAACTGTAAGCATATTTAAAGAGAAATTCTTATTTATATAATCATTATCATAAGGACAACTTAAAGAGGCAAGTCCTGTTTTTAATGCTGTATGACCTAATTGTTTAGATGCTTCTTTAAAGAAATATTTTTTCTTTAAATCATGTGCAATCATAGGTTCAAAAATCAAGGAGGTTTTTCCAGAGCCAGATACACCACATACAAAAGTAGGTTCAAATCTACGAGCTTCACAAATTTTAGCAGAAGAACCAGTCTCCCAGTCAGTACCAAAATCAATTTCGTAACTATAAGGACCAAGTTTTGGTGGCTTTTTGGAAATGTTAACACCACCATAATCCATAATAGATTGATACATTGTATATGTATCTCCAACACCTGTACGGATAAACCAAACTAGGGCTACTAAACTTGTTATAGGTAAATAGATTGTAACAGCACAAAAAGCCCTTTTTACTTCGGCGTAAAAATCTGTAACAATTTCGGCATAGTTTGGTACAGACAGTAATAACAGCCATCCAGTTTGGTTAATCCATTGTACAAACATTGAAACAGCTATAATGTATACTGCTATAAAATATAAAACAAGGAAAGTAAACTTTTTTGCAGTATCTTTTGCAAATTTAGATGCAAACGAAAAAAAGAATGCAAATATAGGGCATGCTAGTGCAATTGTATATGCAATAGGTCCCCAATAAGATACAGATATACCAGTTACAAACATAAAAATCATTTCAATAAGTCTATCTATTGCTATATATACTGTGCATAATGTTAATACATATGTAAAAAAAGTATTTCTATCAGTTTTTAATATGCTTAAAAATTTATCTAAATATTTCAACAATTATCCCACCACTTTCAACATAATAATGCTTTATATATTATCCCATAAAATTAGCAAAAAAACAAGTCTTTTATACAAAAAAACTATAAACAACGAAATAGAGATGGCTCTATTCTACACATTTTTTGAGAAACACATAAAGCTGGAACAACCTTGCAATTTCAAAAAAATGTGATATAATTGTTACACAAAATGCAGATGGCATTTGGTATTAAGCTAATTTTTTTGTAAAAAAAGGAGGAAAACGAACAAATGAAAATTCTAATCATTAACAATCAGGGGTATACTACCATAAGTACTAGAACCCAATTGGGGCAAATATATGAAGATTCCAAAATCGAATTCAAATGGGCCAACTCTTATTCTGATTGGGAAATTATACTAAAGCAAAGCGATGACTGTAAAGTTTTTGCAGTAGAAGAGGATGTTCCATGGTATCTTCTAAAAAAATTGGTAGATCATAACAAAAAACAAGTCATAATGAAAACCAAAGAAGGCTGGAAGCAGGTAGTAGCAGTTCATATAGAAACTAAAGATATCAAATAGCCTGTTCAGGAAAAACACCAAAAGAGATAGGATTCATGCAATGTAGAGTCCTATCTTTTTTGGTGCATTGGAGATTTAAAATAATGTACATAAATTTGTGTTTGTACAAGAACCCTCAGTCACTTCGTGAAAGCTACCTTAAATAAGGGAGCCAAGGGTAGAACAAACATCTTGCCTCCCTTATTTAAGGGAGGTGGCGGCCGAAGGCTGACGGAGGGTTTTATAAGGCAAAATGGTATAATCATCCCCACAACCCCCAATTTTTACGTTAGAATAGCCGTAATTTTTAAAATATATAAATATCGAAACACCAATATATAAAAAATAAAATCAAAATTATTGATAAAATATAAACTTAATAATATAATATATAAACAGGATTAAAAACGGATTTAATAATTGCTAAGTGGTGGAAACCAGAAAGCAATTCTAATAATCCGCATAATTCTCTAGTACAGAAACTTATGCCACTGGCATAACTTTCCTACTATATAAATAACGAAAGGAAAAACAATGGAAAAAACTGAAAAGCAGAAAAGAATAAAAAAAGAAGGCTTTATGCAAAGTGTTCTAGTATTAATGATTTCTCAATTAGTAATAAAACTATTAGGATTAGTATATAAGATATATCTTACTAATAAAGAAGGATTTGGCGACACAGGAAATGCAATATATAGTAGTGGATATCAAATTTATGCATTATTACTAACAATATCATCAATAGGAGTACCAAATGCAATATCAAAATTAGTATCTGAAAAAGTTGCAATTGGAGATAGTAAAGGAGCACACAGGATATTTAAAATTGCATTATTAACTTTTGGAATAATAGGGTTTATTGCTACAATGGTATTATTTGTAGGAGCAGGATATATATCAAGTGCAATCTTGCAAATACCAGAAGCGGAAATGACATTAGTAGCATTATCACCAGCAATATTCTTTGTTACAATTGCATCAGTATTAAGAGGATATTTCAATGGAAGAGAGAAAATATCTGTAACAGCAAAATCACAAACTTTAGAGCAAATATTTAAAACTTTACTTACAGTAATTGTAGTAGAAATAGTAGGGTTAACCACAAACTTAAATACAACTCTAATGTCAGCAGGAGCAAACCTAGCTACAACATTATCAGTTTTATTGAGTTTTGGTTATTTAACAATGTATTATAAACTTTATAAAAGAAATATAGCAATAGAAATAAAGAATTCAGTAAATCATAAACACGAAAGCCTAAAAAAAGTAGTAAAAAAAATATTATTTGTATCAACACCAATTACATTAAGTGCGATAATGTCTACATTAAATAAAAATATAGATTCAATAACAGTTGTAAGAGGACTAAAAAAATTCTTAACAGAAGCACAAGCAAAATCACAATATGGAATATTAAGTGGAAAAGTAGACACACTAATAACACTACCATTATCATTTAACATAGCATTTGCAACAGCATTAGTTCCATCAATAGCATCATCAATAGCAAGAAGAGATAAAGAAAGTGCAAGCAAAAGAATATCATTTTCTATATTAGTATCAATATTGATAGGATTACCGTGTACAGTAGGAATGATGATGTTTTCACAGCCAATATTAGAATTATTATTTCCAAAAGCTACAAATGGCAGTATATTATTGCAATTAAGTGCAATAACAATTATATTTTCAGTATTAGCACAAACTATTAATGGTGCATTACAAGGACTAGGTAAAATAATGACACCAGCAATTACATCAACAATAGGACTAATTATTAAATTAATAATTAATGTTTTATTAATTCAAATTCCAGAAATAGGAGTTTATGGAGCAGCAATAGGTTCAATAATAAATAATATAGTAGCATTTATTTTAAGTTTTGTAGTTTTAGTAAGAACAATAAAATTAGACATGAGATTTATAAAATGTGTAATAAAGCCATTAATTGCCACAATAATAATGGGAATATGTTCATATTACATATATTTATTAATTCAGGGTATAATTTCTACAAGAATAGCAACAATAATAGCAATAATAGTAGCAATAATAATATATACATTATCCTTATTAGTTTTAAAAATTTTAGACAAAGAAGAAATAAAAATGATACCATATGGAACAAAATTACTAAAAATCCTTGAGACCGTTGGAATATATGGAAAAGGAAAGCATTGCAAATAATATAAAAGCAATGTTAAAAAGGCAAAAAATGTAAAAAAAGTAAGTAACTGTAAGAAAAAAAGTAAAAATAAATATAAAAAAAGAAGGATTTTGTATAAAATTGACGAATAATGTTCTTAGAGTAGATGAAAACACAACATCTACCAAAAATAGGAGGTAATTAAAAATGAACAAATCAGAATTAATCGCAGCAATGGCTGCAAAAACAGGAGAAACAAAAAAAAGTGCAGAAGCTAATTTAAACGCTTTCATCGAAACAGTAACAGAAGCACTAGTAAAAGGAGATAAAGTACAATTAGTTGGATTCGGTTCTTTCGAAACAAGAAAAAAAGCAGCTAGAAAAGGAAGAAACCCAAGAACAAAAGAAGAAATAAAAATACCAGCATCAAAAGCACCTGCATTCAAAGCTGGAAAAGCACTAAAAGACATGGTAAATGTTTAATTGGAGTGGAATATATAGAAAATAACCTTGGCAATGTGCTAGGGTTATTTTTTTTGGATAATATACTCATAAAACATTGCAAACAAATGTAGGAGCACCCTTTGGGCGTCCGTTTACTTATCATAAAAAGCTTACATAAACTTGACTTTTGCCTAGAAATTTGCTATAATATAAATGAGGTTGGCGGAGTGTCAACAAGGTAAAAGCTCAGTGCAAGATGGGCAAAATTTTATTGATAAATAAAAGGAGAAAAAAATGAAAGAATATGAAATTTTGGTTAAAAATGATGCAAACAAGGAAATTGCAGTTGAAGAACTGCATTGTACGGTAGAACTAATGAAGAAAAGTGGCTGGCAGAAGGAAGGAAGCCAGTCAATTACAGAATTAAAATACGAAGATGCCACGATGTATGTGGTGTCTCAGATAATGAAACGGAAAAAGTAGCTGCTTGCACAGCTACTTTTATTTACAAAACCATAAAAATATGATAATAATATATCAAAGTAAAATTTGAGAGGAGAAAAGATGGAATTAAATCAAGATGTTCAATATATAAAAGGAGTAGGACCAACAAAAGTAAAACTATTAAATAATTTAGGAATATATACATTAGAAGATTTAATTACATATTACCCTAGAGATTATGAAGATAGAGGAAATCCTAGAAAAATAGAAGATTTACAAGATGGAGAAGAAGCATTAATTAGAGCAATTCCAGCTTCAAGATTTAATGTAATAAACGCAAAAAGAAATATGAAAATATGTAAGTTACTTGTAAGAGATGAAACAGGAACGATAGAAATAGTGTGGTATAATCAACAATATTTAAAAGATAAATTCATAGGTGGAAGATGGTATAGCTTTTATGGAAGAGTCAGTAAGAAAACAGGAACAGCAACTATGAATTCGCCAGTATTTGATACTGAAAATGAAACTAAAAATACAGGAAAAATTATACCAATTTATCCATTAACATATAAATTATCTCAAAATGTATTAAGACAAATAATAGAAAATGGATTAAAGATGGTTAATGGTCAAATAGAAGAAATAATACCAAATGACATATTAAAAGAAAATAAATTAATGGGAGTGAATGAAGCAACAAATAAGATCCATTTTCCAAAAGACTTTGAAGAATTTAAACAGGCAAAACAAAGATTAGCCTTCGAAGAACTGTTAACAATGCAATTATTATTAAATAATTTAAAAAACAAGACAATAGAAAGTCATAATGGAATACAATTTGATAAAAATGTAAAAATGTCAGACATAATAAACTCACTTCCATTTAGATTAACAAAAGCACAATTAAGAGTTTTAGAAGAAATTGATAGAGACATGGAATCAAATAAGATAATGAATAGATTATTACAAGGAGATGTAGGTTCAGGAAAAACAATTGTAGCAATAATATCAGCATATAAAGCAGTAAAATCAGGGTATCAAATGGCAATAATGGCACCAACATCAATACTTGCAACACAGCACTTAGAAAGCTTTACAAATATATTAGAGCCATTTGGAATTAAATGTGAACTATTAATTAGTAATATGACGAAAAAGAAAAAAGAAGAGGTAATAGAAAGACTAAAAAAAGGAGAAATAGATGTATTAGTAGGAACACATTCAATATTAGAAGAAAATATAGTATTTAAAAATTTAGGACTAGTTGTAACAGATGAACAGCACAGATTTGGAGTAAATCAAAGAAGTGTAATTTCAGCAAAGGGAAAAAATGTAGATACTTTAGTTATGACAGCAACACCAATACCAAGAACATTAGGGTTAATTCTATATGGAGACCTAGACATATCTTCAATAGACGAATTACCGCCAGACAGAAAAAAAATAGAGACATATGCAGTAACAAAAGGAATGGAAGAAAGAATAAATAACTTTATAAAAAAGCAAATAAAAGAAGGAAGACAATGTTATATAGTATGTCCATTAGTAGAAGAAAATGAAGAAATAAATGCAAAATCAGTAATGGAAATGGTAGAAATCTATAAAAATCAAGTATTTACAGAATTCAGAGTTGAATATATGTATGGAAAAATGAAACAAAAAGAGAAAGACCAAATAATGCAAGAATTCAAAGATGGAAAAATAGATATATTAATATCAACAACAGTAATAGAAGTAGGGGTAAATGTCCCAAATGCAAGTATAATGGTAATACAAAATGCAGAAAGATTTGGCTTAGCAACCTTACACCAATTAAGAGGAAGAGTAGGAAGGGGAGAATATCAATCATATTGTATACTAAAATATCAAGGTCACTCAAGCACAATATTACAAAGAATGAAAGTTATGCAAGACACAAATGATGGATTTGTAATATCAGAAAAAGACTTAGAACTAAGAGGAACAGGAGACTTTTTCGGAACAAAACAGCATGGCTTACCAGAATTTAAAATAGCAAACTTATTTGAAGATATAGATACATTAAAACAAGTACAAATAGTTGCAAATAGAATAATTAAGGAAGACCCTAATCTAGAGAAAGAAGAAAATCAAAAATTAAAAGAAATGATAAACAAAAGATTTACTGGTAGAATAGAAATTTAAAAATTTGCATTATTAGCAAAAAAGGTGTATAATATATATGTATCAAAAAATCAGTAAATGGAGTCAAAATGTGGGATGTAATTCACAGGATAGACTCAGAATGGAGGAATCTTTATGATGAAAAAAATTGAACGGATACTGGCGAAAATTAATGTAGAAGTTATCTTTGCAGGATTAGTTTTGCTTGGAGTTATATGGATAACTCCTATCCTTTTTGAGGAACTTTCAATAACTCAAGAACTTCAGCGGACTGGAACACCATCGTCAGAGCAAAATGTGCTGACTCTGTTTTTGATGGTGTGTGTATCTACCTTAGCAGGTGCACTTTGTTGTTGCATTAAGAGCATTGCATGGAGGATTTTTTGTAGGATGTCTTGGAAGCTCAAAAGAGATAGGCACAAATGTCAAGAGTGCTTAGAGCCAGAACGCCAAAAGAGAGTTCTTAGAAAAGTTCTCTTCGAAGAGATTAAGGACGGGATTACACTTCCAGAGGAAGATGACCTCTGGAAAACGCTGTCAGAAATGACTGTGGAGGAACTGCAGGCAGCAAGAGAGCAGAGAAGAGAACTTTTAGAAGAAATGGAGGAAAAAGGAATTGTTGCAGATGTAGAAGTTAAGTGATAGGGGGGTAATAACCTCCTTTTCGCTTTGTTATAAGGGACTTAGAATTTTGGAAATGGGTGGAAATGGGGTTCTCTTTTCCATTTTTTCAGAAAAAGGGACACACCTAAATTGGGAGTTGTATGTGTGATTTTATTATATAAAATCACAATGAATAATTAATAATGAATGGTTAATGATGAATAATTGATGTAGTGGCACATTATTAATTATTAATTAAAATTTATTATCCCTACAAACGCAAATTTAAAATGCTAAACATATTGAATTAATTAGAAAAATGTGCTATTATATTAAATATTATTTATATTCTGAGACAGTTATCGATGTTAGATAACTTTTCGTGGAAAAGAGAACCGTCCCATTTTCCGAAAAATGGAGGAAACATACATGGAAAAAATATTTTCCATGTCTATGCTAGGAAAATTTGTTCACAAATTTTCCACGCAATAAAAGGAGGAACATATATATGGAAAAAGTACAACCAAGAACATTGCCAGGATTTATGGAGTTATTGCCTAATGAGCAGATAGTGTTTAATGATATAAAAGAGAAAATTCAGAAATCATATGAGACATTTGGATTTTTACCATTAGATACTCCGATAATAGAAGATGCAGAGGTACTACTTGCAAAGGCAGGAGGAGAAACGGAGAAACAAATATATAGATTTAATAAAGGAGAGAATGACTTGGCTTTAAGGTTTGATTTAACAGTTCCACTTGCAAAATATGTGTCTGAATATTATGGAGAACTTAGTTTCCCTTTTAAGAGATATCAAATAGGAAAAGTATATAGAGGAGAAAAGTCACAAGCAGGAAGGTACCGTGAATTTTATCAATGTGATGTTGATATAATTGGAGATGGAGAACTTAGTATTATATACGATGCAGAAATTCCAAGTATAATATATACAACATTTAAAGAGTTAGGATTTGAAAAATTTACAATACATATAAACAATAGAAAAATTTTAAATGGTATATTTGATGAAATAGGGAGCACAGATAAATCAACAGATATACTAAGAATAATAGATAAAATAGAGAAAATTGGAGCAGAAAAAGTACAAGAAGAACTTTCAGAATTAGGAATAGCAAAAAAAGAAATACAAACAATAATGAACTTTATAAAAATATCAGGAACAAACAAAGAAAAAATAGAAACATTAAAACAACTAGGGATAGAATCAGAAATGTTTAATATAGGATTAAATGAACTTGAACAAGTAACAAACTTAATAAAAGTATGTGGGGTTCCAGAGAAAAACTTTGAGATAGATTTAACAATAGCAAGAGGATTAGACTATTATACAGGAACAGTATATGAAACATTTTTAGATGATTACAAAAAAATAGGAAGTGTATGTTCAGGTGGAAGATATGAAAACTTAGCAGAATATTATACAGACAAAAAGCTACCAGGAGTAGGAATATCAATAGGGCTTACAAGATTTTTTTATCAAGCAAGAAAAGAAGGACTAATAAAATCGGAAAAAACTGCAATATCAAAAGTTTTAGTACTTCCAATGACAGACAATTTAGAAAAATGTATGGAAATAGCCTCAAAACTAAGAGAAGCAAAAGTAAATACAGAGATATATCTAGAAGATAAGAAAATAAAATCAAAATTCAAATATGCAGATAAATTAAATATACCGTTTGCGGTAGTAATCGGAGATGATGAAATAGCGAATGATAAAGTAACATTAAAAAACATGACAACAGG
>ERZ777011.2544-NODE-2544-length-14160-cov-15.059270_pt1 | contig 14160 bp, 14 predicted proteins | sample MGYA00374964_ERZ777011 | MGnify/ENA primary metagenome ERZ777011 (study PRJEB29310, sample SAMD00008975) | mouse gut metagenome | study: EMG produced TPA metagenomics assembly of the Metagenome analysis of fecal microbiota from mouse which was promoted...
ACCTCACTACAAGCCAAAATTAGATATCTTCAAATTTTTGTCATGTACTTAGGTCGCAGACATTCAAAAACCAGATGCCATTATCATCGGTACCGCGTATGGAATGCTTGATCAGGGCGAGAAAATTCTGGACCACATAGCAGAAAGTGGTGAAGAAGGTCTTAGTCCCACTCTTTTCATGCAGAGTACACATAATACCATCGCAGGGACTTTGGCTACTCGACTGAAATGTCATGGTTATAACATAACATATTCGCAAGGCGAGAAATCTTGGGATTTGGCAATAGCTGATGCAAAGCAATTGATTTCGGAAGGAAAGGCTGAGAATGTCCTTGTGGGAGTACATGATTTCTGCCCTGAATATTTTCGACATATTTTTGAATATGCCGGGATTGATGTTCCCTCTGAAATAATTTCCAGAAGCGTGATAGTATCAAAATATAAAAAAGGGAAGGAGGAAAACGGTGAATAGCTCATTACTGTTTAATCTATCCACTTATGGTCTGTTTCTGCTTGCCTTGATTCAGAGCGCCATTCTTGCTTTCGGTCAAGTCTTTTTGAAGATAGGCTTAATGAAGATGGAACCATTTGGGTGGAACGCCGCTTTTTGGAGGTCGGCATTGCTTAATTGGCAATTTGCTCTTTCCGGTATATGTTTCGGGGGTGCCAGCTTGTTATGGATGTATATCATCAAAAAATATCCTCTAAGCATGGCTTACCCATTGGTAAGTTTAAGTTACGTCTTTGGACTTTTGGCAGCAGCGTGGATTTTCCACGAAGATGTCAACCTCAATAAATGGATTGGAGTTGCATTGATAGTGGTGGGCTGCTATATCATTTCTAAACCATAAAATCATGCGAAAGATAATAATATTGTTGACTTTGTGTTTGACGTTCGGGGTTGCGTTTGCCCAGAATTTCAATCAGGCTCAGGCACTGAAAGAAATTAGTGCTGCGGCAGCCTCAATAAAAACTATGCAGTGTGATTTTGTCCAGACAAAATCGCTGAAAATGCTTGGTGACAAAATGGTCTCCAAAGGTCAGATGTGGTGTGAACAACCAAATATGCTGCGGTGGCAATATAACACTCCATACACTTACACATTCATCTTCAATAACAATAAAGTAACAGTCAAAAAAGGCAATCATAGTGATGTGATTGATGTGAACAAAAATAAGATGTTCAAGGAAATTGCAAGAATCATGATGAATAGTGTCTTGGGTAAAGTGCTGACAGATAAAGCAGACTTCAAATCGTCCGTTATCCACAAAGGCAACTATTACATCGTTACATTGATTCCTCAGAAAAAGGAGATGAAACAGATGTTTACTTCAATCCTTTTGCATTACGACACAAAACTCAAATTAGTTACGAAGGTTGAAATGCACGAGAAAAATGGAGATAGCACATTGATCGAATTGAAAAATATAAAAAAGAACACTCTGATAAATGCTTTACAGTTTAAGATTAATTAGTTTACTACTCATACTGTTGAGTTGCCATGGCTTTGCATTTTCGCAGAGTCCGGCTCTTGCATATCCTGACTCAGTAGGTCAGAGAACCAGATATGAGATTATTATAGAGATGCCCAAAGCATATATTAGTGGACTTATGATTATGCACAAGCCATCGGAGGATCACGTTGATGCAAGTATCATCAATGAATTTGGTATTTCTTTGATAGATTTAAGCTACGATGAGAAAAAGAACAAGGTTAAGATACACAGTATAACTGACAAGATGAATAAATGGTATATCAAAAGAGTCCTAAGCAATGACTTTAAGAATATCTTCAAAGCAATGCATGAGGGGTCGCATGAATACCTAAATACAAAACGTAAAATCAAATATTCTTTTCAACCGGCAAATGAAACTGAATAGGAATTTATATAATATCATCGATAAGGAAACTGTCGGCGATGTGACTACATATACGGTCTTGCTTATACCTTCATGTATAATATACGCCGCCCATTTTCCGGGAATGCCTATTACTCCAGGCGTTTGCCAGATTCAGATGACTAAAGAACTTTTGGAGGATTGTCTTAACCGGAAACTAACGATTGCAGGAGTGAAAAATGCAAAATTCGTTTCGGTCCTTACCCCGGGGGACAAACATATAAGGGTTTCTTTAAGTAAAATAAAACAAGAAGATAATCAGTTCAAGGTGCAAGCCGTGATTGCTGATGATGAAACAACCTATGCCAAACTCTCATTACAAACAGTTGTTGCATGACAGATGCATCTGTGTGATAATACCCGTGTATAATAATGCGGGTACTATTGCTGACGTGGTGGAGCGAACGCTTCTCCACTGTGATGACGTGATTGTAGTGAATGACGGATCCACTGACTCTACAAAAGAGAGTTTGGAACGTATCCCCGGAGTAACTATTATTAACTCTCCTAAAAATGAGGGGAAGGGTGCGGCATTGAGACGAGGTTTCAGGAAAGCTCTGGAATTAGGATTTTCCTATGCAATAACCATTGATGCGGATGGACAACATTATCCAGAAGACATTCCTCTTTTCTTGGAGGCAAATATCAAGCATCCCGGATGTCTGATTGTCGGCTCTCGAGATTTAAAAGGTGTCGTTCGCTCCAAAGGGAGTTCGTTTGCAAATTCCTTTAGTAATTTCTGGTTCTGTGTGCAGACCTTGCACAAATTGCCAGATACACAGACCGGATATAGACTATATCCTCTCAGAAAATTAAGAGGGCTATCCTTCCTTACCTCACGATATGAGGCTGAACTTGAATTGTTAGTATTCGCTTCATGGCATGGTGTAAAACTGGTATCGAAACGTATAAACGTATTCTACCCAAAACCAGAGGAAAGAGTATCCCACTTCAGACCGGGACTCGATTTTACCAGAATCTCAATCCTTAACACAATACTGTGCGTTTTAGCTGTGGTATATGGTATCCCTTGTTTCTTGTACAGGAGTTTGAAAACAGGATTGTTTACCGTAACCACATACGTGGTTTACCTTCTCGGAGCAGTTACAATAACACCCATCGCCATCGGAAAAAGTTGCTATACAAAGCTGACCCGAAAGCCATCTTCGATTTTGCATAATGTGGTGACAAAATTCAGCAAGACAGTTGTTAAGTTGCTCGGTTTATTCGGTTCTAAAGTCAGTGTTGATAATCAATCCGGCGAAGACTTCAAAAGGTCGGCTTTGATAATATGCAATCATCAGAGCCAACTAGACTTAATGGTGCAGCTAAGCCAAACTAATAAGATAATTTTTCTGACAAACGATTGGGTTTGGAAGAACCCGATTTTTGGAGCTATTGTCCGCTGTGCAGAATACTATCCCGTCTCAATGGGGCTGGAGAACCTTATACCTAAGTTAAAAGAATTGGTTGACAGGGGATATTCCATCTCCGTTTTCCCTGAGGGGACAAGGTCTGAAGCAGGAGAAATCAACCGCTTCCACAAAGGTGTATTCCATATTGCTGACACACTGAATCTGGATATATTACCTCTTGTTGTTTATGGAACAGGTGAGGTGATGCCGAAACATGGCTGGCTTATTAAAAAGTGGCCCATCTGGCTGCAAGTAGGGAAAAGGATAAATCAAGAAGATTTGACCGCATTTGGGACAACTCTGCGTGCTCAGGCTAAAAACCTACGCGGAGAATACCAAATCATTTATGATAACCTGAAAAATAGGATTGAAAGAAATGTCTAAGCAAAAGGTCATAATTATTGGTGGTGGACTTGGCGGTCTTGTATGTGCAGCAATTCTTGCAAAGGAGGGGCTTGATGTCACTGTTGTAGAAAAGAATCCGCGTGTTGGTGGCTGTTTACAAAGCTATCGCCGCGACAATGCTATTTTTGACACAGGAATGCACATCTTCGGCGGTATGCACGAAGGTGGGAATATAAGGAAAATTTTTGATTATCTCGGTGTCACCGATATGCTGAACATACGGAATCTTGATGAAGCGAGTGATATTGAGATATTTATAGACAAGGAAAAGACAACACATACATTTGCTTTGAACAGAGGTCAATTTATTGAATCTGTTTCAAAGATATTTCCAAAAGAAAAGATTAATTTACAGAATTACTTGAAAAAAATGGACGGGGTGATGGATCAAATGGATTTGTTCCATCTTAGGACAGACAAAGGCTTGAATAGTGCAGGTAATGTCGATTTCAACCTTGCTGCGAATAAATTTATATCAAAGTATATCGGCGATAATCGGCTGGCTGCAATGTTGGGTATATTGAATGTTTTTTATGCCGGTGAAATAAATCTCACCCCGGCTTTTTTGCATTCATCCATCTCCAGTATATTCCTTAATGGGGCTTGTCGTATAGCTGGCGGTTATGAGACTCTTGCGAATGCCTTGACTTTTGTTATTAAGAGATACGGCGGAAAAATAAGTGTCAACAGCAAAGTAGTCAAGATTAATACAGTCAATAAGGAAGTTGTAAGTGTTCTCACGGACAACGGCGACCTTATTCATGGAGACTCTTTCATATTAGCCTCTCCTACCAATGAACTGGAATCTCTTTTGGATAATCCCGGTCTATTGTCAAATGCCTATAGGTCATTTATCTCAGTAAGAAAAGATTCGATTTCATCTTTCATTGTAAATTTTAGGCTTAGGAAGAATACGATAGAATATAGCAATCGAATCGGTTTTTTTCTGAAAGATTATGATAAGACATGGAAAGATGAATCTGGTTCCGACATTGGGAGGTTTATGTATATGACTCCTCCAGTCGTTAATCAGGGAAAGTTCGCTGAGACACTTAATGTCGTGGCTCCTATGAAATGGTCTGTTGTAGAGCAATGGGAGAAAAGCATTAAAGACACAAGAGACAGGGAATACTATCTTTTCAAAGATAGTCTGGTAGAGTCAATAATAGGAAAACTCTCTGAGATATATACTAATCTAAGAGACGCGATAGAATATATAGATTCGGCGACTCCCCTGACAATCCGGGATTTTACGGGTGTAAGACACGGTGCAATGTGTGGGTTGCGCAAAGATTGCGATGATGCCATTCCGTTTATCCCCTTGCGTACAAAGATTCCGAATCTTCTTCTCACGGGTCAAAGTATAAATATGCACGGTTTTTGTGGTGTAACACTGACCGCTGTACAAACTTGTGAAGAAATTTTGGGACGAGATTATCTCATCAATAAATTCTAACTGATATGAAGAGATTCGCCATCATTATAGCAGGAATAATTCTGGCCATCAATTGTTTTGCTCAAATCAATATTTGGGAGAATACAGAGTGCCACAAAAAAGTAAAACTTACCCCTTATATTGTAAATGGGAACAATAATATCGGGATTGTTGTATGCCCCGGTGGAAGCTATTTTTGGCATGATAGCGAAACTGAAGGATATGAGGTGGCTAAATGGCTCAACAATAACGGAATTTCTGCGTTTGTTTTGGACTATCGGACCGCTTATGTTCCGGCGTTTATATTCCACCATCGTTATCTGTTTCGAGGTAACCGTTACCCTGACCCACAAAATGATTTGCGGCAGGCTATAAAATTAGTAAGAGAGAACGCAAGCGAGTTTGGAGTGGATACTACTAAAATCGGAGTAATGGGATTTTCAGCAGGAGGACATCTCGTAATGTCTTCCGCAGAATTGTTCGCTCCTATAGATAGACCGAATTTCATTGTCCCAATATATCCCGTTGTTACTATGACAGAAGATTGTGTTCATAAAAGGTCACGTAGAGGATTATTGGGAGACAATAAGCAGAATGACCCGGAACTGAAAGATCTTCTGTCGTTAGAAAGACATGTTCAGGAGGATTGCCCACCTGTCTTTTTGGTGAATTGTAAAGATGATCCTATTGTGGATTACCGCAATTCTATGTTATTGGATTCGGCACTCACTTCAAAGAACATCCCTCATCAATATCTTTTGTATGAGACAGGTGGTCATGGTTTTGGAGCATCCGAAACAAAGGGAACTGCCGAATGTAGGGAATGGAAAGAAGCATTCCTAAACTGGATAAAGACTATATTCTGATAAAGATACTTCCAAATGACTGAGATTACACTCAAAATATATGACTTCATGCAGAGCCAAAGAAGGTTTTGCCTTCTGTCGTTTATCATAGTCATGTCAGTCCTCTCCTGCCTGTTGCTACGTCTGGATTTTAAAGAAGATATTTCGGATTTTCTTCCATTGGAAGGCAATCATCAGGAGGCGATGCAGGTCTATCAAGATGTGTCGGGGGCAAGTAAGATTATTGCCATATTTCAAGCGTCGGATTCGCTTAATGCAAATCCCGACGATATAGTGGAAGCAATCGATTATTTTGAAAATATTGTCTCTGAAAAAGACTCTGCCGGATATGTCAGGGAATTGACTACTCAAATCAACTTGGAAAAGATTTCGGAATATACCGATTTCGTCTATTCTAATATCCCTTATTTCCTATTAGGGGAAGATTATATGAGAATGGACAGTCTGTTGAATACACCCGGCTATATTTCCTCCAAGCTTGAAGAAGATAAGGAAATGCTAATGTTCCCCACCTCCGGATTGCTTTCTGAAAACCTACAACGAGACCCTCTCAATCTTTTTTCACCCTGTGTAAGTCGGCTTCAAAGTGGACAGCCTTCAGATAATATTGAGATGAATGACGGTTATATCTTTACTCCGGATATGAGCCGTGCCATGGTTCTGATGGAATCTCCATTTGGCAACAGTGAAACTCAAAACAATGCTGTTCTGATGGGTTTCCTTGAGGAAAGAGCAAACGAAGTCGAAAAGGAGTTCTCTGGAGTAACAGTTCATTATATTGGTGGTCCGGCTATCGCGGTCGCTAATGCTACACAGATAAAAAAAGACAGCCTTCTATCTATTGCTATAGCAGCAGTATTGATTGTGGCATTACTAATTATTGTCTTTAGAAAGGCTTGGAACATTATCCTTATTGTCATTTCGGTAGGATGGGGTTGGTTGTTCGCAATGGCGATAGTATCACTGATTCATAGCAGTGTCTCATTGATTGTTGTGGGAATATCAAGCATTATACTTGGTATCGCTGTCAATTATCCACTCCACCTGATAGCACATACTGCGCATACTGGTTCGATGAAGCAAGTGCTGAGGGAAATAATATCTCCTTTGATAATAGGGAATATAACCACGGTAGGAGCATTTATCGCTCTCGTCCCATTGAAAGCTGCGGCACTCCGCGATTTGGGGATTTTCAGTGCATTGATTCTCATCGGCACCATTTTGTTCACTGTAGTATATCTTCCTCATGCAGTTCGTAAAAAGGGGAACCGTCAACATGAAATTTCTGTTAAGTGGCTCGATTGGTTGAGCAATATTAGACCGGAAAGGAACCGTTGGATTGTCCTTGGCGTGATATTACTCACTATCGTATTTGGTTACTTTAGTCTAAAAACGGACTTTGACTCAAATATGAGCCATATAAATTTCATGACCAATCGTCAGAAAGATGATATGGTATATTTTAAGGAACTTACAAGCAATAACTCAAATAATACTGAGACATTGTATGTAGTCAGCACCGGGAATACACTGGATGAAGCTATTGATAATAATGCCGCATTGAGGCCTGAACTTCAAAAGGTACTCACTTCGATTGATAGTGTTCTCCAATCTGACTTACAATTCCTACCTTCGTCAACTCTGCAAACTGAAAGATTGGAACGGTGGTCAAAATTTATAGCAAATCATAAAACTCTTTTAACTGATTCTTTGGTGCGGAAGTCACTTATAAAGGGCTTCCAGAAAGACGCATTCTCTCCATTTGAGGATGTTATATTAGGAGAATATGCCCGACAGGACAAAACCTTTTTTAATCCTCTTAATTCCATTAATTCTCAGCATATCAGTATTGATAGCATCAATGGCAAATACAGGGTGGTAAATCTGATTTCTGTACATAAAGATAAAATAGAAGCTCTTCGTCAAAAGATTGATAGCCTCGACGGTACCCATTTCTGCTTTGATGTTCAGAGTATGAACAGTGCTATTGCAAATGGCCTCTCTGACAACTTCAACTATATTGGATGGGCCTGCGGTTTGATTGTGTTCTTTTTTCTTTGGGCATCTTTTGCTTCAATTGAATTGGCCTTGCTCTCTTTCCTGCCTATGGCTGTCAGTTGGATTTGGATTCTTGGCATTATGGGGATGACTGGTATTCAATTCAATATTGTCAATATCATTCTTGCGACATTCATATTCGGTCAGGGAGATGATTACACTATCTTTATGACCGAGGGTTGCTGCTATGAATATGCTTTTAGGAAAAAGATGCTCGCCTCATTCAAAAGCTCTATTCTTGTTTCCGCCCTTATTATGTTCATAGGAATCGGGACTTTGATATTTGCCAAGCATCCAGCCCTTCATTCTTTGGCAGAGGTGACTATTGTAGGTATGCTCTCTGTTGTGCTGATGGCTTATCTGTTGCCGCCTTTGGTATTCAATTGGATAACAAAATCACATGGCAAATATAGGAAACGTCCTTTGACACTCGGCCCGTTGCTTCGCACTTGGTTTTGCGGAGCATGGTGGCTCTCTCAATTGACTGTCGGATACATCCTGGGAGTTGTCCTGTTTATTATCGGACGTAGAACACCCAAAACTCTGGCTTTTTTCCATCGTTTCGTCACTTGGTCGCATAGGATTGACTTAAAATTGATGCCGGGAGTTAGATTCAAAATGCACAACCCTTATAATGAGACGTTGAATAAGCCCTGTGTCATTGTATGCAACCATCAATCTTTGCTTGATCCAATGTATTTTATGGCGTGGAGCCCTAAGATTCTTATAGTGGCAAATGAACGATCAAGTATGAATCCGGTAGTTCGTATAATGTTCAAGTGGTTAGGATTCTATACTATCCGGCAAGCCAACTTTACCGCGTGGAAAGATTCTTCACTTGAACGCGACTTGGAAATTTTCCGAAAATATGTCGAAGAAGGCTATTCAATAGCATTCTTTCCAGAAGGAATGCGGAACCCCGATTCTTCCATTCTCAGATGTCACAAAGGACCGTTTTATCTTGCAAAACAGCTTAACATCGATGTTTTGCCTGTGTTGTTGCATGGCGTTAACTATCTTATGCCTATCCAGAGTTTTGCTTGCTACAAGGGAGAAATCAATATGCAAGTAGGAACACGGATAACACCATCAAGCGAGATTTGGAATGAGTCATATTCTGCATTTGCACAGGAGGTTCATCGTCTTATGAAAGCTGAATATAAAACTCTTTGCCGTAAGTATGAGACAGCTGCATACTTCGCACCTCTTGTGAAAGATCGTTATAGGTATAAGGGGACAGAATTACTACAGGTAGTAAACTGTAACCTTAAAAAACATAACAATTATTCTGATTTAGTTGACCACAATCAGCCAGAATGTGTTGTTATTAATAATTGTGGTTATGGTGAAATGGCTATATTAACGGCTCTTGTTCATCCTGACACCAAGGTATTTGCTGTTGAACCTGACGAAGAGAAATTAACAGTGGCGAAATATGCCGCTGAGGGAATTGTTAACAACATAGAGTTTCACCCCTCTATGGATTTACCAACGATAGAAAACTTAAAACTTTATGACCTTTCAGTGTAACCTGACATTAGTTCCGAAAAAAGTAAGTGGTGCGATTGTTGCAACTCTAATGTTGTGCGTCACTTTTCTGGCACACGCTCAGGACCCGATTACTATTAACAGCGATAATTCCGTTACTATTACTTATGTAGATCCCAAAGCGGAAAAAGTTGAAGTGCAGGGTACGTTCTTCAAAAAGGGAAATTCTCTCATTCCTATGGCCGGAATGTTCTCCAAAGATGGTAAGGCAGAGATGACTAACATTGGCAATGGAATATGGACTTACACATCGCAGCCGCTCAGTTCTGAACTCTACTGGTACGATTTCGTAGTGAATGAAGATTCTGTGCGTTTCGATAAAAGGAATAGGGACACAACTCGGGATATAGGCTCTACCTATAACTATTTTATCATCAAGGGCGGGATTGGAGATAACTTTACTGATGCGCAAACAAAAAAAGGCACATTAGAATATGATTGGTACCCATCATCGTTGAATGGAATGAGTAAACGCCGTATGGCTGTATATCTTCCTCACGGATACAAATCATCATCTCGACGCTATCCAGTCCTTTATCTCCTTCATGGTTCGGGAGGTGATGAAACTGCGTGGGCTGATTGCGGTCGTTTATCCCAAATAATGGATCATCTTATTGCAAATGGCACATGTGAACCAATGATTGTTGTCATGCCCAACGGCAATGTGGAGTTAGCAGCCGCTCCCGGAGAAGATCCTAACAATCCGAATGTCCAACCTTCTGGCAACAATGTGACATCAATGTTTGGTAAATTCGAGAAATCATTTGTCCCAGAAATTGTCAATTATGTTGATAAGAATTATCGTACTGTTGCAGATAAGCAACATCGGGCAATAGCTGGGTTGTCTCTTGGCGGTCTTCATACGCTATACACTTCACTTAATAATCCTAATGAATTTGATTACGTTGGATTGTTCTCAGCTCAAACAACAAACGCTCTTGGTGATAAAAGTGTCGGCGGATTGAAAAGTATAGGAGAGGGGTGGAATCAACTAAAGCAAGCACTTCCATTTTTAGGGGGTGGCAGCGTTGACCGCAAAATTAGCAGTATCACAGGAGGCGATTCTGATGAGAATTTAGACATCTATGATAATTTTGACTGGAAATTGAAGAATTTCTTTAAGAAAAATCCCAAACTCTTCTACATTGCAGTAGGAAGAGATGATTTCACAAAAAAACTCAACGACGATTTAAGAAAAAAATTTAACAAGGGTGGTTATACGTTTATGTATAATGAATCAGATGGAGGACACACTTGGAGCAACTGGCGTAAGTATCTTGTGGATTATCTCCCCCGATTGTTTAAGAATTGATAAATATTAAAAAATGAAAGAACATATTAGAACATTGTTGGAAGACCTGCTTCCTCTCGTGGATTTTGATTCGGACTTCCTTTTTGCCGAATTAGATTCACTCGGCGTTACAACTATCCTGATGGTACTGTCTCGGGAATATGGCATAGAACTTGAAGCAAAAGATGCCACACCTAAGAACCTGCGTTCACTTGACAGTATAGTCGAGATGGTCAATCGTAAGCTATCAGAAAAGTAATTAACAAATGAAGTTGCTGGAAGATTACCTGTATGATTATGCCCAATCTTCACCACAGAAGATTGCTATTCAAAGTGCCGAAGGTACTTTGACATATAGAGACCTTTGGATGGCTGTTTGTGAGCGGGCATCTGAACTACGCTCCGACAAGACCTCTGTATATGTGACAAAAGCTAATCAAGGATTGGATTTTGTCATAGACTACTTTGCTGCTCATAAGGCAGGAAAAGTTGTAGTTCCGCTTGAAAAAGATTTGCCCGACGCAAAATTTCAAGAAATTTCAGCATTAACCTCACACACGAATATTCCAGAAGTGGTTTCTGATGTCCTTTTTACAACCGGCACCACGGGGAAACAAAAAGGAACTATGATTAGCCAGAATGTCATCATATCTGACGCTGAAAATCTTATTGATGCACAAGGTTTCTCTTCCGAGCTAACGTTCATTATTACAGGCCCGCTTAACCATATAGGAAGTTTGAGCAAAATATGGCCGTCAATTATTGTAGGTGCTACAATTTATATTATGGATGGCATAAAAGATCTGACCGCATTCTTCAATGTGGTCAAGAATGCCGTGGGTAAGGTTGCTACTTTTCAAGTACCAGCAAGTTTACGTATGTTGATACAGTTTGGAGAAAAGCAACTGAAAGATTGTGCTGAAAAAATTGATTTCATTGAAACTGGCGCAGCGCCTATTTCGCAGGCAGATATGGAAGCATTGTGCAGACTTCTTCCAAATACTCGACTATATAATACCTATGCTTCTACTGAAACAGGTATTATAGCCACCCATAATTTCAATGATGGATATTGTGTAGCCGGATGTTTGGGAAAGCCAATGAAACATTCCGCCATAACTATTGACAATAATGGGTTTATCGTGTGTGAAGGCAAGACCTTGATGGTTGGATATTGTGGAGACATAGATGAAACGAATCGTGTTCTTAAGGATAAGAAAGTCTTTACTAAAGACAAAGGCGCTTTGGACGAAGAAGGTCGCCTGCAATTGACCGGCAGGGAGGGAGATATTATTAATGTAGGAGGATTTAAAATAAATCCTGTAGAAGTAGAAGATGCCGCCAAGTCAATGCCTGAGATTGATGATTGCATTTGCATACCATCTCCACATCCAGTATTGGGGACAGCACTTCGTCTTCTCTATGTAATTAAGGAAGGGCACTCCGTTGAGAAAAAGGCGTTAGCGAAACACCTTGCTTCGAAACTTGAAGGTCACAAGATTCCACAACTATACACCATAGTCGATAAGGTTGAGCGTACCTATAACGGCAAACTCAACCGAAAATCATATATAACGGAATAAATCATAAATGTGTATTTTCTTTATTTGGATAGAATGCCGCCTCCAAAGGCGGCCAAAATTTTTAGAATTTTGAGCGTAAATCAGCGGTGCAACTCTTCACAGGGCTGCACCGCTTGGCGTATATTACGACTATTGACTATTTCTTCTTGGCGAGCCATTCGTCCCGTTTCTGTCGGCACTCTTTGAGGGTCGGTGCCACCACCGAGAATAGTTCGCCGTCCTCGGTACGATAATCATACATAATTTGTTCTACTCGTTTTCCTCTATGAGTATGGTAGAAGGCTTCGTATTGCTTCTGACCTCTCTGCGTGGTCGATATTCCGTTTTGTGTCATACGTGTCATAGTTAGTGGGGTGTTGTGACCTCCATCGGTGCGGTGGAGGTCGGGTTAAACTTATGCTCTCTTTCTCTCGGCTATCATCCTGATGTTGTCGCTGATGATTTTGGCAATGCGGTCTTGATATTGGCAGACCTTGTTGGCGAATGCCCTGCATTGGATGATTGAGTAGTCTTTGAGCGAGATTTCAATCGTGGCTATTGTCTTGTCCTTGATTTTGGCGGTGAAATCCAATGTGTTCTCTTTGAGGTAGTAGGACGATGAACCTACACAGATGTGCTGACGGCTTCCCTCATCGTAATACTCGGCTACTGAGTTGAGGGTATGGACAACGATTTCTCCGTCTGTCATTACCAATCCGACATATCTGCCTTTGATTTCCTCAAACTTGGCTTCATCTTCCTTCGCTCTCTTGCGGTCTTTCTCCTTCTGCTCCTTGATACGCTGACGCTCAGCCTTTGCCACATATTCATCGTGTACGGCTTTAAGGTCTTTGGGTGCTACCAATGTGGGGAATGGAGGTCTTTGCCCATTCTATCCAACATCTTGATGTAGTCAAACCACATCTGCGGGTCGTCAATCTTGTAACCTGCCCTGCGTGCCACCTTGATTGTGTCCCAATATTTGTCAGCCTCTTTAGGGTGGTGGCAGAGGTAGCGGAACAATCCTTCCTCTCCGGCTTTCATCAGAGTTTCAGCCTTGGGGTTGGTGAGCAACTGCTGAAACACCGTCACGGGGTGAGCGCCATAGGCATAGGCTGTGTATCCGTTACGCTTGATTGTGTCAGTCACCTTAATTCGGGGATAGCCCCATTGGTTGGCAATGTGCCAGAATGCGTCATTGTCGTGTCTGATTTCCAATGGAGAGCCGAAAGCGAATGAGTCAATGTAGTGACCCAATGTTCGCTGAAGCCCTACAACGGTGGCGTGTACGTGCCTGTCACCCTTTAGCTGTTCGACCGAAGGGGAGAAAATCTAATACGAGCCGATTTCAACGAAGCCGGGATTTGCCTTCATACCCTTGCGGAACTCCACAATCATCAGAAACATTCGGATTACTTGAAAACCCTTGACTGCGGTTACGATGTTGAAGTATGACCTCTCCCTTACAACTCGCAGGGTGGTAGCCTTGACCTCAACCTTTGCGCCAAAATGTGGACAACGGCACATTCCTTTCTCAGCTTCCCATTCGCGGCCGCATATCAGACACACGGCTTTTCCTTTCTTGAATTTAATGGCATAGTTGTCGATTGTATGCGTCAGTGCCCACTGCTTTCGGTGCGGTGGCGGTGTGCTTTGGTGCGGTAGCCTTCGGCTGGTTCT
>ERZ777011.2545-NODE-2545-length-14146-cov-6.914626_pt1 | contig 14146 bp, 10 predicted proteins | sample MGYA00374964_ERZ777011 | MGnify/ENA primary metagenome ERZ777011 (study PRJEB29310, sample SAMD00008975) | mouse gut metagenome | study: EMG produced TPA metagenomics assembly of the Metagenome analysis of fecal microbiota from mouse which was promoted...
CCATAGTTCCCTTAGGACTAAAATCCATTCGAACGGCACATCATGAACGAGAAAACGGACATAAAACGATTCAACAATATTTTCGTCACCCACCGGGACCGATACATCCGGTTCGCCTATTCTTACACATATAATCAAGAAGCAGCAGAAGACCTGGTGACCGAAAGCCTGATGTATTACTGGGAGAACCGGCATCGGTTAGAAGAAGTCAAAGACATTCCTTTATATATATTAATCACCCTAAAAAACAAATGCCTGGATTACCTTCAACGTGAACGTACCTGGAATCATATCGCCGAAAATTTGCTCTCCGACAAAGAGTGGGAACTGCAAATGCGTATCTCCAGCCTGGAAGCATGCGAGCCGGAGACATTGTTCAGCAATGAAGTGCAGGAGCTTGTCAACCAGGCCTTGGCAAAACTGCCGGAAAAGTCCAGGCATATCTTTATCATGAGCCGGTACGAAGGGAAAAAATACCAAACGATTGCATCGGAAACAAACCTATCAGTCAAGAGCGTGGAGTTCCATATCAGCAAAGCCCTGGATCTACTACGCAAGGAGTTAAAAGACTACCTTCCTTGCCTGCTATTCGTGCTGGACTTCTTTTATGCTCCCTGAATATTTTCACGGTAACCAAACAGTGAAAACAAACCCTCCTGCTAATCAATAAAAATATTTCATTCCCCCTTTAGGGTATTTCCCTTCCCGTTCGCCCTTATTAATAGAAACAGGAAAAAATGGAACAAGAGCTACTACATAAAATGTTCAAAGGAGAGGCCACGGATAACGAACTGGCTCAGATCCGACAATGGGTAAATGCCGGCAAGGCGAACAGAGAAACGTTCTATCATGAACGTGCCCTGTTCGACGCACTCCAATTAAATACTTTTCAAAAAGAAAATCATGCCCGCAAACAGTCCGTATTACTCCGGAAACGGATCGGAAGTGCCGCCGCTGCCGTCATTGTCCTGTTCATACTATATAACATCCAGGTATTCACCGATAAGAACATCCAAGCGGAAACGGCCCTCAACACCATAAAAGTCCCTGCCGGACAACGGGTTGAAGTAACGCTGTCGGACGGAACCCATGTCTGGCTGAACGCCCGGTCGGAATTTTCCTATCCGGTTTCGTTCAACGGAGACAAACGGGAAGTTCTTTTAAAGGGAGAAGCCTTTTTCGAAGTGGCCAAGAATAGAGATAAAAAGTTTATTGTCAACACCGGACGCTGCGAGGTAGAAGTCTTGGGGACACAATTCAACGTAGAAGCCTACAATGAAAATGAATTTTCGACAACCCTCATACAAGGCAGCGTAAAAGTCACCGACAAGTCACAACCAAACGAATCAGTTGTGTTAGAACCCAATAATAGCGTCAGCCTCAACAACGGGAAGCTGACGGTCACTCCCATCACCGACTTCAATCCATACAGTTGGAAAGAGGGGCTTATCACTTTCAAGGATATCCATTTCAAGGATTTGATGAAGAAACTTGAGAAAAATTTCGGTATCCGGATAATGATCGACAATCACACGCTCGACAATTATGCGTGCAGCGGGAAGTTCCGTATATCCGACGGGATTGAACAGGTGCTAAGAGCTTTGCAACAAGATGCCCATTTCACCTTCGAACGGGAGAGCGGAACCGTAATTCGTATTCAATAAACAATTAAACGGATAGCCTATGGACAGGAGATAATCGAAAGGAAGGACAAACCATGTCCGATATAAAAATGAAGTTTCAATCTAATATCATTTATTTAACTATCACAGAAAGATGGATAAAAGAAAAGTTTGTGTATCACGTGTTTTAAAGATGACATCTCTGTTCTTCCTTTCCTGCGCCATGTGCGCGCAAGCGGAAACGGTAAGCTCACAGAGCATACGCATCACGCTTAACAAAAACAATGTCCGGCTGGAAAACATCCTGAACGACATTGAAAGCCAGACCAATTTACTGTTCATTTACAACAAGAACGTAAATGTTAACCGAAAAGTCTCGGTAAATGCCGAAAACATCTCTTTGCAGGAAGTCTTGCAAAACCTGTTCGACAACAATGTATCCTTCAAGATCGAAGGTTCTTACATCATCCTCTCACCGGCCGGAACAACAGGCAGCCCGCAACAAGCAAGGCACACGGTGAAAGGCGTGGTGGAAGATGCCTTAGGCCCTATCGCCGGGGCCAATGTCGTGGAAAAGGGAACGACCAACGGTACGATTACCGATATGGACGGCAACTTCACACTAAACGTAGCGCCGAACGCCGTACTCGTTATTTCGTATATCGGCTACAAAGACCGGGAGATGCCGGTAAACAACAAGACGGACATCCAGGTCAAATTGGCCGAAGACTCACAAGCATTGGATGAAGTGGTGGTGGTCGGTTACGGTGTCCAGAAACGTGCATCCGTAACCGGATCGGTCGCTTCGCTCCAAGCCAAGGATATTGCCACAGTCAAAACTCCGAATGTCAGCAACGCGCTGGCCGGCAAGCTGCCGGGGTTGCGTGCCGTACAAAGGAGCGGTGCTCCGGGTGATGACGACGCAAGCATCGACATCCGCGGTTTCGGCAGCGCGTTAGTCATCGTGGACGGCGTGGAACGTGACTTCAAGCAAATCGATGCCAACGACATCGAATCGATCAGCATCTTGAAAGATGCTTCCGCCGCCGTCTACGGCTTCAAGGGGGCGAACGGCGTTATCCTCGTCACAACCAAAAGAGGAGAAGCCGGCAAACCGAAGATCAATTACAACGGATATGTCGGCATACAAAATATCACCCGCTATCCGGAATATTACAACGGATACGAGTATGCGACCTTGTATAACGAGGCCCAACAGAATATCGGCGTATCAGCACCTTATTCGGCCGAAGACCTGGAACGGTTCAGGCAAGGCATCGGGACAACCGACTGGTATGATGAGGTCATTCGAAAAACCGCTCCTGCCACCTATCACAATCTAAGCGTATCGGGCGGAGCTGAAAAAGTAAAATACTTCTTCTCGCTGGGCTTGACGGATCAGGAAGGTATCTATAAATCGGGAGCTTTCAACTATAAGAAATACAACGTCCGTTCCAATATCAGCGCCGAAGTTGTAAAAGGCTTCAAAGTCGACTTGCAGTTAAGCGGACGGTTGGATACCCGGATGAAACCGTACGAAGCTGAACCGCTGAGCCGCAGCATCCAGATGGCCAAACCGATATTCCCTATCCACGCCAACGACAATCCGGACTATTGGTCCAATCCGGGCGACAAAGGGAACCCGGTACATTTGTCCGATATCGACAACGTCGGCTATGACAGAAGGGACCGCCGAGAGTTCAACGGCTCCATCACCTTGAACTGGGAGATCCCTTGGGTAAAAGGGCTTTCGGCCAAAGCGCTATTGTCTTACGATTACAACAACAAATACAGCCGCAAATGGTACAAAGAGTATTATGAATATACCTACGATGCTGTCAACGACGCATACAACAAATCCGGCAGCCATACCATTTCCGAATTGACAACACAGTCTGACAACTATTTCAAACCGAATGGGCAGGTTTCCTTAAACTATAAAAACACGTTCGGCAAACATGACATCGGCGTATTGGCCCTGTGGGAATTTTACAACGACCGGACCGACTGGGTAAAAGCCTACCGGCAATTCACCGTCGGAGCAATCGACCAAATAGGTGCGGGAGACAAAACCAATATCAACAATGACGGCAAGGCATCCGTATCTGCCCACACCGGATTGGTCGGACGTATCAACTATGCTTTTGCCGGCAAATATTTGGCAGAACTCAGCTTCCGGTATGACGGTTCTTACAAATTCGCACCAGGAAAACGTTGGGGATTTTTCCCCGCAGCCTCCTTGGGATGGAGGATTTCCGAAGAGGACTTCTTCAAGGAGTCATTACCCATGTTCGACAATTTAAAAATCAGAGGTTCATACGGTAAAGTAGGAGATGAAGGCGACTTTGCCGCCTATCAATACCTGTCAGGATACACCTATCCTTCAGGCAACTATGTCTTAGGTTCCGGCGGACTCACGAATGGAGCAAAAGACAAAGGCATGCCCAATACAAATCTTACCTGGTACGAATCGACAACAGCCAATGCCGGATTTGAAGCATCCGTTTTATCAGGCTTGCTCAATGTCGAGTTTGATTACTTCATCCGGAAGAGAGACGGCTTGTTAGCAACCCGCATATTGACATTGCCAACAACATTCGGACAGTCTTTGCCACAAGAGAACCTGAACTCCGACAAAACACAAGGATTCGAAATCGTATTAGGGCATCGCAAAAGCATTGGCGGTTTCACCTACGATGTAAAAGCGAATTTCTCTACCACCCGTATCTACAACGAACATGTGGAACGTGCAGTCTCGGCCAACATGTATGACAATTGGAGGAACAACAGCAATAATCGTTATAAAGATATCCAATGGGGTAAGGTCTGCATCAGACAGTTCAAAAGCTACGAAGAGATTCTCAACTCCCCGGTCCAAGACAACAACGGAAACAAATCGCTGATGCCCGGTGATTTGAAGTTCGAGGACTGGAACAACGACGGCATCATCGACGCGAAGGACGACCAGCCGATCGGGCACGGCAATACGCCCCGCATGTATTATGGTTTGAACCTCCAAGGGGAATACAAAGGATTCGACCTGACCGTATTCTTCCAAGGCGCTGCCGGCCATGAGGTATTCACGACGGGCGACTTCATGGCTCCTTTCATCCAGCAAGGCCTTGGCAACGGCATCACCTTGAACTTGGACCGCTGGCATCGGGAAGACCCTTCGGATATGCAAAGCGAATGGATTCCCGGATATATGCCGGCTCTCCGTCCTACCGGGTTTTCGGCAAATGCCAGCACCAACACCTGGACAAGGCAAAAAGCCAACTACCTGCGTCTGAAAACCATCGAAGTCGGATATACTTTCCCAAAAAAATGGATGCAAAGAGCCGGTATCGAAAACCTGCGCGTCTATGTAAACAGTTTCAATACGGCTACAATCACCAGCCGCACCGGCATCATGAAATACATGGACCCGGAAAACAGTGAAAGCATGTTCCGCTATTATCCGCAAATGAAAACATTCAATTTCGGTGTTAATCTAACATTCTAAAAGTAAGAAACGATGAAGACAACAATCACAAAATATATCGGATGCGGATTCCTTTTGTTAGGTACGACCGCATGTGCCGGCTACCTTGAAAAAGAATCTTTCGACATCATCACTCCCGGACAGGTCTGGCAAGACCCTAAATTGATCAACGGTGTAATGGTTAATTTATATGACGGACTGAACCTGGAAGATTTCAACTACTGGTATCGGGACTCATGGCGCTTGATGAACGCTTCCTCCATGTCGGACGAAGCGCAAGGCTCTTTCCAGAAAGATCCTCTCTTTGATAATGGCAATGCCACATACACCTATGAAGATGCTTTGTTTGAACAAAAATTTTCAGATCGTTACAAGTATATCCGAAACTGCAACGACTTCATCAGCCAGTTGCAGGAAGCGACAGCTCTGTCCGAATCTGAAAAGGAACTGTTGCTGGCTGAATCTCGCTTCATCCGCGCCATGCACTATTTTACGTTAGTTAAACGATATGGGGGAGTTCCCCTGATCGACAAACCGCAAGTGTATGATCCGAACGACCTGGAAGCATTGATGGTTCCTCGCAATAAAGAAGTCGAAGTGTATGATTTCATTATAAAAGAATGCAGGGAAGCAGCACAAGGCCTTCCCGATGCAAGAAGTTCGGATGCCAAATACAGAGCCGACAAATATGTCGCATTAGCATTATGCTCACGTGCGGCTTTATACGCAGGTTCAATTGCCCGTTACGGGACAGTACAATTGGATGGCCTTGCCGGAATCCCGGCATCCGAAGCGGATCGTTTTTTCCAGACATCCTATGATGTTTCAAAAACGATCATATCTTCCGGCCTTTATGCCTTGTATCACAAGAAACCAGATAACAAAGCACAGAACTTTTGCGATATGTTCCTGAAAGGGAACGGCGACAACGGAGAATATATTTTCCAGAAACAATATAACGTCGCCGGTGGCAAAGGCCACGACTGGGACAAACGTAACGCCCCTTTCTCTTATCGCGGAGGCGGTTGGGGATGCGGTATCGCTCCTACTCTTGAAATGGTGGAAGCATACGAGTACATAGATGGTTCCAAAGGAACCTTAAAACTGGAAGAGAACGGGAAACCGCTTCGTTTCGATGATCCGTACGAGTTATTCGCAAACAAAGACCCGCGCTTGCACGCTTCCGTTTATTTGCCGGGCTCCCCTTGCCAGAACACAAAGATCGAATGGAAAAGAGGCATCATCGTTTCTGATAACGAAAGATACCAGGCCACCAGCCAACCGGACGGCGGCAACACGATAGAAATCAACGGCAACACCTATAGCACCTCAGGAAAGGATGGCGGGGCAGACGCCGGAGATGCCTCCAAGACAGGCTTCTATCAGAAGAAATTCTGGGACGAGACATTGACCGACATGAACATGGGCAAGTCCGAAACACCGTGGCCGGTTTTCCGTTTAGGAGAAATTTATCTAAATTTGGCGGAAGCTGCAATGGAGTTGGACAAGTCGTCCGAAGCATTGGATGCCGTCAACAAGATTCGCGAACGCGCCGGAATCGCCTTATTGTCAAACATCAATATGGAAAAGGTCCGTCACGAACGCAGAGTGGAACTGGCATTCGAAGGCCATCGCTTCTGGGACATGAAGCGTTGGAGGATCGCTCACTTGGATGTGGCACAAGGCGGATTGAACGGATTCAGGGGGACGGCATTATATCCTTGGTATGATATTCGTGACGGCAAATATGTATTCGAAAGAGGTACAAACCCTCCGAAACAGTTGCGTATTTTCTTGGAAAAGAATTATTATACCAAAATCAACCAAGACGATATGAACTCAAACCCGAATCTTATTCAGAACCCGGGGTACACCAATTAATCATCTAATATTAGAAATTTGATATGAAAAAGATAAGTTTATTACTGATGGCCGTTTGCTCATTATGCTTCACAAGCTGTTTGAGCGACCTGGACAATTATGAATCTCCCAACGGAGGCATCAAAGGACAAATCCTGGACGCAGAGACGAATGAACCGATCCCTCTGCCGGTACAAGGGTCTACCGGAGTTATTATCAACATGTTCGAACAAAACACGGATGCGACACAGTCGGTCGATTTCTATGCAAAGACGGATGGATCATACGAAAATACGAAATTATTCAACTGTGATTACAAAATTGTTGTAAACGGTCCGTTCGTTTCTCCTTGTGAAGAATTCGTAACCGTAAAAGGACAGACCACATTGAACCTGAAAGCCACTCCGTATGCAAGGATCAACGCTTCGGCCCGGGTGGAAGGCAAGACAATCACGATTACATACAAGGTGAATCCGACAAACAGCAATTTCAAGGTATCCGAAGTGTATGGCTACTGGAATTTTGCACCGGGTGTTGATAACGGAAATGCCAACCAAGCCGGCAAACAGACCGTCAAGGAGCAGGAAGGAACGATCGTCTTCGATCTGGAAAACGATAAAAACTATCAGGACAACCTGTACAAAATAAAAGGGAACGGTAACAAAATATACGTACGTGTCGGTGCAAAAACAGAAAGCGCGGTCAACTACAGTATCATTATAGAAACGATTGTACAATAAACAACCTTTGGGGGTGTGTCAAAATAAAAACCGGACACAGAGATCATTTTTTTGACACGCCTCCTTTTTTTATTCTTCAGGAACATGAAAAAAAGTATCTTGCTCATCAGCCTGGCCGCCCTACCTCTATTCGGGTATAGCCAAAATGTATTACCGGACTGGGCCTTAGGCGGCTTTGTCAGACCGGAAAAAGTCAATCCGATCATCACTCCCGATCCTTCCAGCCAGTTCGACTGTCCCATGCAGGAGAGAAAAACAGGATGGGAAGAAAGCGATGTGTTCAACCCCGCAGCAACCGTAAAAGACGGTAGGATATATGTCCTTTACCGGGCTGAGGACAATTCTGCGACAGGAATCGGCAAACGCACTTCGCGTATCGGATTAGCCGAATCCGAAGACGGCATCCACATGAAACGCCGGAGTACTCCTGTCATGTATCCGGACAAAGACGATATGAAGGAATACGAATGGCCGGGAGGGTGCGAAGACCCGCGCGTGACAATGACGGAAGACGGCCTGTATGTCATGGCCTACACTTCCTGGAACCGGAAAGTGGCTCGCCTCTGCATCGCCACATCACGCGACCTGACCAAATGGGAAAAACACGGCCCTGCTTTTGCCGAAGCCTACAACGGACGTTTCAAGGACCTTTTCTGCAAATCCGGCTCGATGGTGACAACAATCAAAGACGGGAAACAAGTGTTGACAAAGATTGACGGAAAATATTTCATGTACTGGGGAGAACATGCGGTCTACGCTGCGACCTCCGACGACTTGGTCAACTGGACACCGATATTGGATGAGAAAAACGAACTGGCGACCGTCATCAAACCCCGTCCGCAGTACTTCGACAGCGCATTGACCGAGTGCGGTCCTCCCGCTATCCTGACAGACAAAGGTATCGTCTTGCTTTATAACGGCAAGAACCAGACAAACGACAGCAAGCGCGACAAGCGTTTCACAGCCGGAGCTTACTGCGCCGGACAGATTCTGACCAACCCGAAGGAACCGATGAAGGTTCTGCAACGCCTGGACGTTCCTTTCTTCCGACCGATGGCTTCATTCGAAAAGAGCGGACAGTATGTCGACGGAACCGTTTTTATCGAAGGTTTGGTCTTTTTCAAAAACAAATGGTATCTCTATTACGGATGCGCGGATTCTCAGGTCAGTGTGGCCATTTACGACCCGGCAAAGAAAACTCCGGGCGATCAGATCCCAAAATAAAGAGGCTAAGACGGCACAGGATAATTTCCTATCCTTTCTTGATAAATTCCGGATAAAAGACAAGAATAACTGAAATTGTTTCCGTACTTTTGCCGAAAATTTACAAACTATGCCGACATTTTTTGTTGTCCTCTTTAGTGTTTATCTTGCAGGAAACATCTACATATTCAGGAGAGGAGCACAGGCTTTGGTTGCCCAGCCTTTCGGGGTCAAGGTCTTATTGACCGTATTGTTCTGGTGTGGCGCTTTGTCGTTTATCGGTAGCTTTTTAGCCCGGGATACAAAATTGCCAGGCATCTTGGCTCATACGGTCCACGAAATAGGAAACGGATGGCTGGTTTTCGCGCTCTATATGGTATTGTGCCTGGTCATATTCGACTTGCTCCGGCTCTTCAACTTTCCGTGCAAATATGGGTTTTATATATCATTATTCCTGACGCTTAGCGCATTAAGCTACGGATACTATAATTATCAACATCCGGAAACAAAAGTTATCAACATAGTTATCAACAAGCAGGCCACCCATAATGAACACCTGTTGAAAGTCGTTTCCGTCAGCGATATCCATTTAGGATACGGGACGGATAAAGAGAAACTGAAACAATATGTCGAGCTGATCAACGCACAGCAACCGGATCTCATCCTGATAGGAGGCGACTTGATCGACAACAGCGTAGTCCCCCTCTATGAAGAGAAAATGGCGGAAGAGCTGGCCAAGCTGAAAGCTCCTTTAGGCATCTACATGGTTCCGGGCAACCATGAATACATCAGCGACATCCGGAAAAGCATGCGGTTCATAAGCGAAACGCCGATCCGCCTGTTGAGGGACGAAGTGGTGGCGTTGCCCGGAGGCATACAAATAATCGGTCGGGATGACCGCAGCAATAAATCCCGGTTATCTTTGCAAGAGTTGACGAAAAGAATCGATCCGGCAAAACCTGCCATCCTTTTGGACCATCAACCGTATGACTTGCCGGATACAGAACAAGCGGGCATAGACCTCCAGTTCAGCGGGCATACGCATCGCGGACAAATATGGCCGGTCAGCCTGATCACCGACTACCTGTTCGACCAAAGCCACGGGTACAGGCAATGGGGGGACAGCCATATTTACGTATCTACCGGTTTGTCGCTTTGGGGACCGCCTTTCCGGATCGGGACCGACAGCGAGCTTGTCGTATTCAATATTACCTGTAAATAGCCGGCAAACATGAAAGTCTTCATTCAATCGATAGTAGCACAGATATTACTGAACCCTTATATCTTCTGGCGAGGGCTCCAGGCAATTCCCCCCAAAAAAAGCTGGAGGATTCCCTATATCCTGTTCTTTGTCCTTGAATTATCTCTTTTTTTCTTCGGCTTCATATTCCGTAATGTACTGCCGGATTCCCTCATGATTACCATCCAGTATATTTGTAACACTTGGTATATCGCCTCTATTTATATTACGCTCTCCCTCTTGGCCCTGGAAGCAATCCGGCTCAGCGACCGTTTCTTCCATTGGATTCCTCTACGGATCACAGACCACCGGAGGCAAACGAAGTTGGTACTGTTCTTTCTGATCACGGCAACCGTCACCGGCCTCATGTTCCATGCCTACCATGCCGTAGCCTATCCGATTGTCAAAGATGTATATGTCACCCTTCCTAAAGGAAGCAGCGACCGTGACAGCCTGACGGTTGTCATGATGAGCGACCTCCATATCGGAGAAGTGATCGGCAAGGAACTGGTACAACGATACGTGAAGATGAGCAACGAACAACATCCCGACATGGTGGTTCTGATAGGCGATATCATGGATTACGAATCCCGTTTTGCCGAAAAAGCTCGTATCGAAGAGGATTTGAGACAACTGGAAGCTCCGTTAGGCGTATATGCGGTGTATGGCAACCATGAATACCGCGCCAACCGCATAGCCAAATACCGCTGGCTGAAGAAAACAGGGGCGACCCTCCTGATCGATTCCGTCGCCCGGCCGGACTCCTCCTTCTATCTGATCGGGCGGGACGACCGGATCAACAAGAAAAGAAAGCCGTTGCAGGCACTTATGGCTGGCATCGACACGACCAAGCCGGTCATCGTACTGGACCATCAACCTTGGTCGTTTGCAGAAATGAGAATGAACAGGGCAGATCTCGGACTTCACGGGCATACCCATAACGGACAACTATGGCCCTATTCTCTTCTGATGAAGCTGATCTACGAATGCTCTTACGGCTACCATCAAAAAGGGCCGACCCAATTCTATGTATCTTCCGGCATCGGCACTGCCGGGCCTCCTTACAGGGTCGGCACTGTTTCGGAAATGGTCGTGCTGCACATCCGGTTCGCCGATTGAACAGAGCGGGACCTTATTCTTCCGCCTCTTTTTCCGGAGTATCCAAGGTCTTCTTATACAATTCAGGATCGCCCAACACTTCCAACGCCTTATCCAGAACTTCATCATCCTTCAGGCTATTTATCAGCTCGCCTTTCTGGAAATAATAACGTTTCATGATTTCGGAAGCCATCAGTTTCTTGATCTGATCTTTATTACGGTCGAAATCCCGTTCCAAGTCCGGAGTCAGTTTGGCTTCCAAAGAGTCGAAGATAGTAGAATCATTATCCATGTAACCCTCGAACTTAGCCACCTCCTTGAGGTTCTTCAGCAGCTTTTCGCTTTGCCGGTCGTAGGTGAAATCTTTTTCTTTGGCATATTGCTTGAACGCCTCGAAATCCTCGTCGGCCACCTCGAAATCTTCGGGCGGAGCGATTTTCTTATGTTTCTGTGACCATTCGGCAACAAAGTCCGTCAAGAGAAAGTCCGTCACCAAATAGAACATCATCGTCGGTGTTTCCGGCTCCTCAATCTTAAAATCCGGAGTGATGCCTCCACCATCCCGGACTGGACGTCCGTTGGAAGTATGGAAGACAGATGTCAGGCTGTCCGGAATCGCCCCGACGCTGCCGTCGGCTTTCCGGTGCGAATAGTCTATCTGCTGGATACAACGTCCGCTGGGGATGTAATATTTGCTCATCGTCACTTTCAGACTTCCGTTATAAGGGAGTTCGCGTGGAGACTGCACCAGCCCCTTGCCGAAAGAACGCTGTCCGACCAACACGGCGCGGTCCATGTCCTGCAAAGCCCCCGAAACGATCTCGGCAGCCGATGCGGACCCACCGTTAATAAGGACAGCCATCGGGATCACCGTGTCGAGCGGTTCGTTAGGCGTACGATAAGTACGATCCCACTGGGTGATCTTTCCTTTTGTCGAAACCACCTCTTTCCCTTTCGGGACGAACATGCCGACAATTTGCGTGGCACTTTCCAGCAGGCCGCCACCATTGTTTCGCAGATCCAATATCAACGAATGAACATGATAGTTCTTTTTCAAGTCCTCGAACGCATTTTTCACTTCCTGCGCGCTCTTGTCCGTGAATCCCTTCAAGTAGATATAACCTACGCCATCACCACGCACGCCATAATAGGTCACCTGATTTTCCATGATCTGCTTGCGTACCAGTTCCACTTCACGCGGTTTCTTGTCATACGGGCTTTTTACCTTCAATACCATTTTCGTATTGGGAACCCCTTTCAGCAGGGCACTCACCTCATCCGAAGACTTGTCGGTCACATCCACCGTGTCGATGGCCAGGATGCGGTCACCCGCTTTCAACCCTGCCAAGGCAGCCGGCATCCCTTCGAACGGCTCGATAATATAGACACCTCCCTCCTTCCGTTCGCGAATGTAAGAACCTATACCGCCGTATTCACCGGTCGTCATGAATTTCAATTTGTCCATTTCCTGCTCAGGGTAGTATTCGGTATAAGGGTCCAAACCTCCCAACATGGCATTGATACCCCGGCGCACCGTTTTCTCGACATCGACCGAATCCACGTAAAACATTTCCACCTCTTTTACCAGCGCGTTAAAGATATCCAGGTTTTTACTGACCTCGAAACGGTTGTCTTTCTGTGCCAGTCCGGGGATCACGCCTCCCGACAGGAGCAGGAAAGCCAAAAGAGCTATTGTTTTCTTTCGTCGTTTACACATATAATATTTAGTTAATAACGATGTAAATGTATATAATAAACGCTTGTCAGGCCAATATACGATTTACTTTTAACTTTATTTGTTCCCATTTGTCATCCGGTATCTGTGCCCCGATCACATCAATTATGTAACCGGCCAAAAGAGAGCCGATGCGGGCCGACTGTTCCAAGGTAGCACCGACCGACTGTCCATAAAGGAATCCGGCAGCGAAGTGATCTCCGGCTCCCGTCGTGTCGACCGGTTTGCCTCCTTCCGCCGGAACAGCGATAACCTGCCCCTTGCTTCCCACCAAAGCACCTTCCTTGCCCAACGTAACCAAAGAGATCCCCACCTGTTTCGAAAGCATTTCGACTGCTTCATGCGCTTTCAGCCCGGTAAAGGCTTCCGCTTCGCTTTCGTTAGAGAAAAGGATATCGACATATTCAGGGATAATATCGTCTAACAGTCCCCGGAAAGCATTCACGATATTAAAATTGGAAAGATCAAGGGCGACCTTCAGTCCTAACTTCTTTGCTTTCTGCATAGTAGTACGTACCAGTTCTTCGTTCACCAGCAGATAGCCTTCGATATAGATACATTGATATGCGGAAAGCATATCTTCCGTGATCTCATCCGCCGTAATCGTCGGGGCCGGTCCGAGGAACGTGCCCATCGTACGCTCGCCATCAGGTGAAATCAAAACCGTACAACTGCCGGAAATACCGTCTGTCTTGACAAAATAGGGAGAGACATTCGCTTTTTTCAAGGCCTCTTCATAATATGCGCCTACGGAATCGGAACCGATCTTACCTATGAATCCTGCATTGGCTCCCAAAGTAGCCATCGCACGCATAGTATTGCACACCGAACCCCCCGGAGCCTGGCTGCGTTCGAGCCTTTCCTGCGACTTGCGGATTTTTATCATCTGTTCCTGATTGATCATATCCATCGCACCCTTGCGAATACCTACATCCGTCAATACCTCGTCGTTTTCAAGCCTCAGCAACACGTCTACCAAAGCGTTTCCTAATCCAATTGTATTCATTTTTCTATTTTTTTTTCGCAAAGATATTGCATATTTCAAAAAGAACCTCTACTTTTGCAGTGCAATTTCAGAAAGGGGTATGATAAGTACCTAATTGAAATAAACAAATTCTTCCTTAGCTCAGTCGGTTAGAGCATCTGACTGTTAATCAGAGGGTCCTT
>ERZ777011.2550-NODE-2550-length-14139-cov-12.639946_pt1 | contig 14139 bp, 9 predicted proteins | sample MGYA00374964_ERZ777011 | MGnify/ENA primary metagenome ERZ777011 (study PRJEB29310, sample SAMD00008975) | mouse gut metagenome | study: EMG produced TPA metagenomics assembly of the Metagenome analysis of fecal microbiota from mouse which was promoted...
CAATCACTTGTTCTTTCTGCTCAATCACTTGTTCTTTCTGCTCAATCACTTGTTCCTTCTGCTCAATCACTTGCTCTTTCTGCTCAATCACTTGCTCTTTCTGCTCAATTTCCTTATTCTTCATCATAATTGTCGTATCCCTGTCCTCTATTTCAGAAAGAATCTCATCTTCTATCTCCATGGCACGACGTACGTTGGGTGCGGCGGCAGCTTTCAGCAGGCGGTGGACAACACACTTCACCTCATCATCAAGATGCTCATCATTAATTTCCAGATAGTGTTCGCTATCAGCCTGACGATATTCCTGGTCGAATACACTCAACAGACGTTCGAGGCGGTTGCGGGTTCGTCCGGTGAGGAAAGGAATCTGTACGATGATACTGTCGTGAGTCAGGCTCTCGATGAAGGGGTCGGGAGCAGGAAGAGGATTGTCGTCATAATCCAGATAGCGGCGGCGTACGTAAACCACCGGTTCGGTAAGGTCACCCAAGGGATGTCCCAGGATGTAGATAGAGATAATGGGCAAACCATACGTACGCCTTTGCCCATACTCGTTCTTTTTTTCGACAATGTTCTCCTTGTCGAGATACTGAGTGCCTAAATACTGGCGGAAGCGCAAGGTTTCGGTGATGAGCCAAGTCTTTTGCAGTTCGATAAGGACAAGGTGTTCGGATCCGTCGTCCTCACGAATCTTTGCTGAGAAGTCTATACGGAAGAGTGAGATGCGAGTCTGTTCCATGGAAGTATACTCGTGGCGGCGCATTTCAAGGTCTATGATTTCCTTTTTGAGCAATGCGGAAAGTAATATCTTGGCGACTTTCTTGTCTTCCATCAAGAACTTGAAGACAGCATCGTAAATGGGATTGGCGATGATAGTCATATTGCTTATAGTTTAATAATTAAGCAAATATACTTCTTTTATTTGATTAATGAGAGGGTGGAAAGGTTAAATTCTCCTATCAGAAAGGAATTAGGACATTCTAAGTTACAGCGATTGATTCCTTAATATTTTAGGATTAAAGAAGTATCAGCTTTGTTTAAAACTACTATTTGAACTCTGAACTCATCCATTTTAAGTACAGTCCTGAATAAACTTTTGGTGCGTTTGTTTTACATTTTTTATTCCTCTCTTGGTAAGAGAAGTAGTCTTTGCTGCAAATGTATACAAAATACGTATAAAAACAACTTTAAACAGAAATTAATTTGTCTTTATCGTTGTTTTTAACACTAAAATGCGCATTTTGTGATTATCTGTGCAGTTTTCTTTTCTCATTTTCATCTATTTAGAGATATACTCTTACCTCGATCTTTCTCTTACCAAGAGAGGTATTGAAAATGAGTAGAAATGACAGCCTAAAATCAAAAAAATATAGCCTATGTACATACTTATTGTAATATAAAACATCAATCGAAAGAATACCGATTAACGACGAATAATCAAGAATAATAATGTAAATAAGACATGAAACGCAAGATTTTATTTCTGATGATAGCCTTGTCAGTTTCTTTGCATTTTAGACTAAATGCACAAGAGGTGGCAATAAAGACGAATGTGCTATCCGATGCTTTTCTGAATGTGAATGCCGGAATCGAAGTTTCCGTAGCGCCCCGTTGGTCAATAGACTTGAGTGGTGACTTCAACGGGTGGAACCTGTCACATGGGCGCCGTTGGAAACACTGGTTGGTGCAGCCCGAAGCCCGTTATTGGTTCTGTGAAGCCCTTGGCGGACATTTTGTCGGTCTGCATGCCTTCACCGGGCAGTATAACGTGGGACATCTCGACACTGACTTCAAGTTCCTTGGTACCAATTTCGCCAATTTCAAGACCCATCGCTACCAAGGATGGATAGGGGGGCTTGGATTAGCCTATGGATATAGCTGGTTGTTGGGAAAGCATTGGAATCTTGAAGCCGAAATCGGCTTAGGTTGGGCTTATACCCGCTTCGACCGTTTTGAATGTGTAGGCTGCGGACGCCGAGCTGGTAAGGGACATCACAACTATGTAGGTCCGACGAAAGCAGCTGTCAACCTCGTATATGTTTTCTGATTATTAACACGCTAATACAAGTGATACCGATATGAAATTACAAAAAATATGGATAGCCGCCCTTGCCGTAATGGCAACAATGGGGACGGCAACTGCCGGCATATCCGTTGCAAGTCCGGCAACCGGCACACTGCCGGAACAAGACCCGCGTGTGAGAGACCTGAAGGTGGAACGCTCGGAAAATAACCTTTTCGTATCCATGCAGCTTGACCTGTCGGAACTTACCCTCAAGTCTAACCGCGAAATTACCTACCTGCCCGTGCTGACTTTCGGTGAGCGGCATTTGGAACTTCCGCGTGTCATCGTAGCAGGTCGTAACCGTTACATACAGAACCTTCGCCACGGTGACCTCTCGCACGGTGCCCGTTTGTGTCGCCCGGGAAAAGTGATAGACTACTCTGCCCTCATTCCTTACGAACAGTGGATGGAGACAGCCACGCTGTCTCTCTTCGAAGACGAATGTGGCTGCGGATTCAACGTTGTTTCGCACGACCGTAAAGACTTGGCAGTGCTTGACTTTACGCCTAAAGTGTTCAAGCCCGCATACGCTTTCGTCACTCCTGTTGCAGAACTGGTGAAGACACGCGAAGCGCGCGGTTCCGCCTACATCGATTTTCCCGTCAACCGTACAGAGATCCGTCCCGATTATCGCCGCAACCCCGAAGAATTGCAAAAGATACGACATACGATTGATGTACTGCGCAGCGATGCCGACACACGCATTGTCTCCGTTTCTATCGAAGGTTTCGCTTCGCCCGAAGGTCCTTATGCCAACAACGAACGCTTGGCGAAGGGGCGTACTGAAGCATTGCTCAATTATGTTCGCGGGCTTTATACGTTCGACGCTTCGATTATGAAATCCTCTTGGGTAGCGGAAGACTGGGCAGGGCTGCGCCGTTACGTCCAATCCTCTGACATTGCTCAGAAGGCAGACATACTTTCCATCCTCGACATGGAAAACCTTACACCGGACGCCCGTGAGTGGAAACTTAAGTCCGCCTATCCGGAGCAATACCGCTTTTTGTTGGAAAACGTCTATCCGGGGCTTCGCCATTCGGACTATGCGGTAGAGTACATCATTCGTTCTTACACCAATGTAGAGGAAATCAAGGCAGTGATGAAGAGTGCTCCGCAGAAACTGAGCCTTCATGAGATGAATGTCGTGGCACAGAGTCTCGAACCTGGTTCGGACGAATATTGCGAAGTGTTCGAAGTGGCGGTACGTATGTATCCGGACGATCCGGTAGCCAATCTCAATGCTGCTAACATTGCTCTTGGTCGCGATGAACTAGAACGCGCGGCAGGTTATCTTGCCAAGGCGGGCAATACTCCCGAAGCAACGTATGCCCGTGGCATTTATGCTGCCAAAGGTGGCGACTATGTAGAAGCCGTTCGTTTGTTCGACGATGCATCGAAAGCAGGAGTCCGTCAGGCTGCGGAAGCCGTAGCGCAGCTGCGTGAATTGGGATTGATAGAATAAAATGTATTTCATATAACTATTTTTAAATTCATTATTATGAAGAAAAGTAATTTATTATTCAGTGCTGTCATGGCACTGGCAATGGGGTCGCTGGCAAGCTGTTCTTCCGACGACTTGGTGACCGAAGTTCAAGGTCAGGAAACAACGGTCGACCACGACCAGGTGCGTTATCTGAACGTTACGATTGCAAGTGCGGGAGGAGTAGGAACACGTGCTGAAACTACTGACAATGATTTTCTGCAAGGTGATGAGCCGAAAGAAAATTTTATAGAAAACATGACTTTTGTATTCTATGATGCGGCTGGTGTTCCTACTGGTCAGGCTTATGACCTTTCTAGTAGCGATATTGCAGACGAAGACTTTGAATCCTCCACCGGAAGCGTTGGTAAAATTTGGAAATCTATCATTCCCGTATCACTTGTTCAAGGGCAGAACCTTCCCTCTTATGTAATGTGTTTTATTAATCCTGTCGGCAGTGCAGAATTTAAATCGAAACCTCTTTCAGAAATTGAGGGGATTATCCGGCAGGAAGTAGTCAGAGGAAATGGTAATTTCCCGATGACTAACTCTGTATATTATGGTGATAACCCTATCACGGGTGAAACTAAAGTTCGTATGATTGCCACTCCTGTGAATACAGGACAGTTATATACTTCGGAGGAGGCGGCAAAAGCTGACGGTGCTCAAGCCATAGATATTTATGTTGAGCGTTATGCGGCACGTGTGACTCTTAATCTTGCGTCTGGAACAGATGTTATCGTACCTAATGCAACAGATGTGAACGGTTACACCCTTACTTTCGTTCCCGAATTTTGGCGCCCGAATGCAATTGATCAAAATATCTTTGCTGTTAAGAGATATGGTCTTTTGGGTGATGGCAATATTCCTAACTATAATCCTACTTTTGCGGAACTTCAAGCGAATTTCAAAAATAAGACGTGGTGGAATGAACCTGAGAAGTCCCGTAGCTATTGGGCTTGTTCACCTTCATATTATGACAATGAGTATCCAAAAGTATCTGATGATATAACAGATATAGCAGCAAAGAATGATTATACGGGTACTACTGATGAGGATAAGTATCCATATACATTGCATTATTTCAATTATAATCAAATAGAAGCAGGTAAAGTGGAAGGTGGTTCACCGCTTCAAGGGTCTGTAAAATGGGAAAATGGTTTCAGCAAAACATTCTATGCTCGTGAGACAACTACAACTGCCAAAGCATGGGGATGGGAAAATAAAGAAAATACGGCTTATAATCCTTTAGCTTCGATTGCATCTGCTGTTATTGTAGGACATTATGAGCTTGAAGCTACCGGAGGTTCGGCTACTGTTCCAGAAGGTGATAAGACATTCTATCTCTATGGTAAGACTGAGGGTAAATGGAATCTGTATTTTGAAAGCAGCATAGTTGGAGCTATGGTTAAACAACAAAGCGTAGTTCTTAAACGAACTGCTCCTAATACTTACGAAGCTTATCGTGAAGAAGATGGTTTTATAGTTGAACACCCTTCAAAATCGGTTCGTGATATCAAAAACACAACAGTAGCGGGTCGTCTTGTAGCTCTTCAGCTTGATCCTTTGGCTCTGCCTAGTGGTGATAATGGACTATTTTATTATGATGTAACTCGAGAAGAAGGAGATAGATATGTTAAGATTACAGCAGAGAATGTTGAGATTGTAAACTCTAATTTGCTTTCTACAGGCTATGCTAGTAAATATGGTGACGGTATCGGATATTTCAATATTCCTATTGAACATCTTGGTGGAGCTGTTAAAACAGAGGATGGTAAAAGTTATAATTTTGCCCAATGCCCTCCAGGTTCATTCGGTATCGTACGCAACCATGCTTATACTATCAATGTAAATAAAATCAGTGGGCTTGCTACTCCTCTTCGCGATAAAATGCAGCCAATAGTTCCTCCTGTTGATGAAGTTTCCTACTACATCTCCGCTCGCCTAAACATCTTGAACTGGCGTATTGTACCCACTCAGGATGTAGAACTATAATCGTCCCTATTCGAGATTAACTTCTCGAACAACATACTGATACAAGAACAGTGGCGGTAGTCTGCGCACTTCCGCACTCCCCACCGCCACTGTTTTCTTTCTTGTTGTTAATACTAAAGAAACTGTTCATTGTAAGCAAGGCATCATTGCTTCCGCTTGCTGTCCACAAATCACGGAGAGCCTGGCACTCTCCAAAATCCCCTTGGCCGCAAGGGCATATATCGCGGCGAAGAATCCCGAAGGCATGCTTCCTCAAGCAATACCTTCCACTGAAACAGAAAACAACGAGATTGCCACTTGCAGGCAATCCTACACATATACGGAAAAATGAATAAATAAAAAACATAACGCTATGACAATGTTAGAATTACGACGCATCTGGCACACCTGCATGTTACTGGGAATGATTGCTTTGGGAACTGCATCGTGCGACTCGGCAATCTACGACGACGAAGGAGACTGCGCGGTACACTACCGTGTGAGCTTCCGTTACACGAAAAACATGCTGCGCGGAGATGCTTTCGGTCCGCAAGTGACCCGTGTACATCTGTATGTATTCGACAAGCAAGGCAGATTGGTGACCGAACAGACCACCGACCGCGAACTTACCACCGACAACAACTTCTTTATGGAAGTAAATGTCGTGCCCGGCACATACGACCTGCTTGCCTGGTGTGAAGGCGACTCGCCTATTGCCAATGCTACTTCGTTCGTGATAGGTGGCAGTGGCACGCTTGCAGCTATCAGCGACCTCGGTGCTACGCTGCCCCTACAAGGTACAGCTCCCAATCAATACAGCGACCGCGACATCACGCGTCTCTACCACGGATTGGCGACCAATGTCAACTTCCCCGACACCTACGGCATTGTCGACATTGCCCCCATCTACCTGACACGCGACACTAAGCACCTCAGTGTCCTGCTGCAAAATATGGACGGCTCTGCCATGGAGCGCGACGAATACACTTTCGCCATCGAAGCATCCAACAGCGCAATGGACTATCGCAACAACATCATTTCGTCCACTCCGTTCAGTTATCGTCCGTGGTCTACCGAACTGACTTCCGCTTCGTTCGACCAAAACGACACCGAACCGGAAGCCCGCACAGAAAAAGCTACCCGCGTACAGACCGAAGCTAACGGACTGCTTGCCGAACTGACCACCGGACGACTCATTGCCGGACACCACCCCAAACTAGTGGTGCGCAACGCTGATGGAGAAGATGTGATCCGCATCGACCTGATCCGCTACCTTCTTCTAGTGAAAAGCAAATATGAGGGCACTAATTCCGACCAGAACTACCTCGACTGTTACGATGACTACACCATGATGTTCTTCATCGAAAACGGAACATGGGCGAAAGCCAAAATCTACATCAACAACTGGCGCGTCGTTCCGCCGCAAGACACTGAACTCTAAACCGACGATAATTATGAAGTATCGATTTGCCATACATTCCCACACACTTGTCCGGTTGCTTGTTGCATTGCCGGCCGTGTTGTTGTTTGCCGTGAGTTGCGTCAACGACTATGACAACTGCACCACACCCGCATCCGAACACACTGCCGACCCCGTGAAGCTGCGCTTCACCATCGTCACCCGCACGGCGATGGATAACCACCCGCGCCAGACCCGTGCTGCCGACATTTCAGGCGAAGCAGCAGGCACCGCCCCGGAGAACTACCTCAACCTCACCGGACGCGATATACGTTTCCTGCTTTTCGACAGAGAGCAGAAGTTGCTGCGCGAATTTACCCCCGACGCCGACATCACTGTGGCGGAAGGAAGTGTCAACCCCACCTATGTGACCTACACCGTGCGCGCCACCATTGCCGAGCCTTATTTCGCCCAGGCAGCCAGCGGCGAACTCTCTTTCTATATCATGGTCGTAGCCAACGGCAAACCCTATCGGCAGAACGCTTTCGCGCTTGCTCCGGGAACCACCACTATCAAAGCTATTGCCGACCAATTGGTTGCCTTTACGCTGCCAACACATACGGAACTTCCCGACGGGAGTAGCATCGGTTGGGTACCTTCGCAGCCCGGTGAAGCCGATGGCGAATACATCCCCATGGCGGGACTGCAACAGTTCACCCTTCCGCAAGGAGCATTCAACGGCAACAATGGACCTGAAGGTTTCGTGGAACTCTCTCCGGAAAACGGGAACAAAGACATCAACATGCTACGTGCGTTAGCCAAAATAGAAGTGATTGACAAAATCGACATAACCGATAACTTGGCGAATGCACCTGCAGGACGTGTTTCTGTGGAGAAAGTGGAATTGTTGGGCTATTGTGCCACCGGAACAGTGCTGCCGGCATACGGTCAATGGAACCGAAATGGCGTGCTTGAAACGCAGCAGGTCGAAGCCCCGACTATGGCATCATCGCTTGCCTATCGCGCACCAAACAGTGATTATCTAGCGACTAATCAGAATAATGCGTTGATTGACTTTCATCAAGATAAAAACGCCACAGAAAGCCGTGAGGATGGATGCCCGGTATTTTCGGTGTATACTACGGAGTATTCTTTGGCAGCTATCGGGAATGCCGTGCGTCCTTATGTGCGTGTTACTGTACAAGACCCGAATGGGGGAAATCAAGGTTCTAGACTCTATCAGTTGCGTTTGGCTAACTATGCTGGGGGAACAGCTGAGGATGATATAGACTTCTTGCTTCGTAATCATATCTACCGATATGAAATTACTTCCGTGAGTTCGAGTATCCAAGTGGGATATACTGTTTGTCCATGGGACGAGAATCGTTTAGATGTACCTGACTTTAACTAAGCCGATTATAAATCATATATGAATATGAAAAGAAAATATAACATCACTCTTTTATTCGCTTTATGCCTTCTTAGCATATTCTCTACATCATGTGTAGACGATCAAATTATTACTAATACAGAAGGAGTGACCGGTCAGCCGACCACCATTCAGATAAAGATGCTTGTTCCCGAAATGACAGTCAAGACACGTTCGCTGACCGAGGAACAGGAGAATCAGGTCAACGACCTTTGGCTTGCCATCTATGCAGAAGACGGAACTCGTACTTACTTCGGTGACCAAAACATAACGTCGCACGACGATGCTCATGCCGGACATCTATTGTCGGGTATTAAGACTAAATCGGGACGCAGTTATATTGTGGCGGTTGCTAACTATAAAAACAATAATGGCGTAAGTGACTTGATAATTCCGGGTGGTGGGACAGAGGCTCAGCCTTTGGCTACATTGCTTGAGAATGCCGATACGTTCGATAAGTTCAAATCTATTGCTGTGTCGCTTGCATCTCCGACGCAGGTAGACTATGCAGAGGCACAGTTACCAATGAGCGGTGTGTTTGTTGGTGGTAGTACAAGCAATACACATGCCAATACTTCATGGGAAAACTTGCCGGCTTTCTATATTCCTGCAAGTAGCTCTGCAGTTACGCTCAACGGCTATCTGCATCTGCGTCGTTTGGTATCAAAAGTAAATTTCATTGTAAGGGCGCCAGCAACGCCTTCCGGAGAGGCGCCAACTAACCAAACTTTGATTGTTCGTCCTACGAGTTGGAAACTTGTGAATACACCCCGTATCTCCTATTTGTATGAACAAGAAGGAAATGCGGCGGATGCAGTAAAGTACTATCTGTCCGAGCAAACGCCCAATGCCAACTATAACGAATCTCTGTTGCATACGGAAATTGAGAAAATTGAAAATAACGATTATCCGTCTTATTTTACTTTCAGTTATTATCAGTTTGAAAATAAACATACTGGTCGTCTTACCAGAAATATGACGTATGCCGACCGTGACCGTGAATATAAGAGTAACGGTGATACAGGTACCAATACTGGTGTTTACGTCTCATTGTGCGAAAACAGCGAACACCCTGATTTGCTGAAAGGTACTAATGTGAACAATTTTGCAAGCTACATTGAGCTGACTGCTGATATTAATTATACGGCAAATATTACTGACCCGGATAATCAGGGACAGACCATATCTGTTCCGCGTACGGGTGAAGCTACTTTTGTTATCCATTTGGGAGCCATCGGCCATAGTGAGAATACTCCGGAACTTGATATACTCAACGATTTCAACGTTCACCGGAATTCTATCTATAATTATACTGTCACTATCCGTGGGGTTGACGACATTGTCGTTGAGGCACAGCAAGAAGGAGAACGGCGTCCCGGTGTGGAAGGTTCTGTGACAGACGCAACCTTGAAGAGGTTGGATGTTGATGCGCATTATGTTGCATTTAACATTCAACTGAACGAAAATGAACGAAGGAATCTTGCGTATGAGATTGTGGCTCCTTTTGCCGGAAGGACAGAAATCCTGACTGTAGCAAGGGGAGAATCATTCGAACCCGACGACAATAATCGTAAATTTTATGAGTGGATTCGTATTTTACCAACCGCCGGAGAGAATATATTGGCTGCATATAATCCCGATGCGTGGTATATGGAAGATTTGAAAGATGTAGGCGGATATCCTGGAAACACTAGCGAGTGGTATACTGTTTTTTTGGATGAATATACCTATGACGGTGAAAATTGGCAAGATTATGTCAATCAGGACGATCGCACCGTACTTTTCCTCATTCAAGATTATGCCGTATCTGCTGATGAAGAGAGTAAATATTCGATTGGTAAATATTATGTGCGTCAGAAATCTATTCAAACGTATTATAGTACAGAAGGGAATGTGAATGAAACAGCTTTAGGTGTAGAGCATATCAACGAAAGTTATGGTAAAAAGTTACAATGGACATGGGGGAGAAGTACAAATTCGAATGCGAGCACTTCCTTGTCGAATACCAATGGGCGTTGGAATGTATGGACGTACCTGACCAATCGTCACAATAATAATAATGATTTTACTACTGATAATAACTGGACTACTGCCGGCAGAACGTGGAATAGTATTATTCGTTATTGCAATGCAAATGGAAATTATAATGCTTCACGTACATCATATATGCAAGCAGATCCCACATATCCAGTACCGTTGTTGCAATATAGCGAGACAGCTTCGAATTATACTTATGACAGAACAACTTATAGTACCCGCGCTCAAGATCCTGAGAGTAATATAAATAATGGAAACGCTTATTTTGAGGTTGTTGCGTCCTGCATGAACAGAAACCGTGATTTGAACGGTGATGGGCAGATTACAGGCAATGAACTGAGATGGTATCTTCCGGCTGAAGGAAAGTATGAACGAATCATGTTAGGACGAAGTTCTCTTGCCACACCGTTGTTTTCGACGAGTGCCGGAGATGGGAGGTGGTGTAACTCAAATGATGATAACATTCCTGCTAACAACTGGGGATACGATGGAATTATTGGTACAGCAGGTAGTGATAATGAGATTCATTTTGTGTCGAGCAATGGATACAAATTCTTTCCTGAAGAGGGAGGTTCTTTCAATCGGAATTTTGTGGTACATTGGGCAGGAGGCTATGCAATGCGTGTTCCTTGGAATATCCGATGTGTTAGAAACTTGTCTGCAAACGCGCCCGGGGATGTTATTCTTGACCGCAACACTGAACCCGTTGCAAAGGCATATAGCTATGATACTGCCACACGGACTTTTGATATGGGAAAATATGATTCCAAATCCATTCGTCCGAAGATAGAGACGTTTATGGCTGTTCATCCGCTAACGGAACTTAACAACAATCGTATCGCTCGGAAGTTTAAAGTATCGTTAAATTATGCTACGGGGGATGCTACAGGTTCGACAATGGAAGCTGAACTGAATGCAAACAGACCTTGTGGTGATTATAGTGAAGATGGAGACGGTGGCGCCACATGGCGTGCTCCCAATCAGCGAGAATTGATGATGCTTGTGAACGAAGAAAGGATTTTAGATCCCGGCAGGTCATATTATTCTTGTACAAAAGAGGGATATGGAGGTAAAAGCCGCTTTTCCGTTGCTAGCGTAGATGGTGATAAATCATTCATTGGTAGTATGATTGCACCGGCTGAAGGAACGTTTTATATTCGTTGCGTGCGTGATATCGAGTAAGTGGGCGTGTCATCTCATTGTGATACTGGTTAAGTTGAGGGGTATTTGCATTCCGCAGATACCCCTCAACTTTTATTACTTAATCCCCCTACATACTTGAATTCCGCCCTGTAACTTAACATAGATTAAACGTTTACGTAACCATCTTTTTTGTACCTTTGCGCCCGAAAATCAGTGTGATAATTTAAATATTGAAATATTATGAGTAAGAAAGCCCTTTTAATGATCCTCGATGGTTGGGGACTAGGTGACCAAAAGAAAGACGACGTAATCTTCAACACTCCCACTCCTTACTGGGATTATCTGATGACTACTTATCCTCACTCTCAACTTCAGGCAAGCGGTGAAAACGTAGGTTTGCCCGACGGGCAGATGGGTAACTCGGAAGTAGGTCACTTGAATATCGGTGCCGGACGCGTAGTTTATCAGGATTTGGTAAAAATCAATCGTGCATGTGCGGACAACAGCATCCTGAAGAATCCTGAAGTCGTTTCTGCTTTCTCTTACGCAAAAGAAAACGGAAAGAATATTCACTTTATGGGGCTGACTTCTAACGGTGGCGTACACAGCTCACTTGTTCATCTCTTCAAACTTTGCGACATTGCAAAAGAATACAACATCGACAATACATTTATCCATTGCTTCATGGATGGTCGCGATACTGACCCGAAGAGCGGTAAAGGCTTTATCGAAGAACTTTCTGCACACTGCGAGAAATCAGCAGGCAAGATTGCTTCTATCATCGGCCGTTATTACGCTATGGACCGTGACAAGCGTTGGGAACGTGTAAAAGAAGCATACGACCTGCTCGTAAATGGTGTAGGCAAGAAAGCTACCGATATGGTTCAGGCAATGCAGGAATCTTACGACGAAGGTGTGACAGACGAATTCATCAAACCGATTGTAAACGCTAACTGCGACGGAACAATCAAAGAAGGTGATGTAGTGATCTTCTTCAACTACCGTAATGACCGTGCCAAAGAGTTGACTGTCGTACTGACTCAACAAGACATGCCGGAAGCTGGCATGCATACCATTCCGGGTCTGCAATATTACTGTATGACTCCGTATGATGCATCTTTCAAAGGTGTTCATATCCTGTTCGACAAAGAAAACGTGTCCAACACATTGGGCGAATATCTTGCTTCTAAAGGCTTGAGCCAACTTCATATTGCTGAAACAGAAAAATATGCTCACGTAACATTCTTCTTCAACGGTGGACGTGAAACTCCGTTCGATAAAGAAGAACGTATCCTTGTTCCTTCTCCAAAGGTTGCTACTTACGACTTGAAGCCGGAAATGAGTGCTTTTGAAGTAAAAGATAAACTGGTGGCTGCCATCAATGAGAACAAATATGACTTCATCGTAGTGAACTTCGCTAACGGTGATATGGTAGGTCATACCGGTATTTACGGAGCAATCGAGAAAGCGGTTGTTGCTGTAGATGCTTGCGTGAAAGATGTGATCGAAGCTGCTAAAGCACAAGATTACGAAGCAATTATCATTGCCGATCATGGTAATGCTGACCATGCTTTGAACGAAGACGGTACTCCGAACACAGCTCACTCTTTGAACCCTGTTCCTTGCGTTTACGTGACAGAGAACAAGGCTGCGAAAGTAGAAGATGGCCGTTTGGCAGATGTTGCTCCGACTATTTTGAAGATTATGGGACTGGAAGTTCCGGCAGAAATGGACGGAAACGTTTTGATTAAGTAATTTGGATTTCTATAATTGGGAGGGCGGAGTTCTACTCCGCCCTTTTTGTCTTACATAAGATTTAAAATGATACAAATAGATGATGTAGTAGTGTCTCTTGATGTATTTCGGGAGAAGTTCCTTTGCGATTTGGGCGCCTGCAAGGGGGCTTGTTGCATTGAAGGTGATGCTGGTGCTCCGGTAGAACTGGACGAGGTGGGGGAGTTGGAAGAGGTTTTGCCGATTATTTGGGATGATCTGGCTCCGGAAGCACGTGCGGTGATTGAAAAACAAGGAGTAGTATATACGGATGAGGAAGGTGATCTGGTGACTTCTATTGTTAATAATAAAGACTGTGTCTTTACTTGTTACGATGAGAACGGCTGCTGTTACTGTGCTATCGAAAAGGCTTATCGGGAGGGGAAAACAGGCTTCTACAAGCCGATATCCTGCCATCTTTATCCTATCCGGATCGGCGATTACGGACCCTATAGAGCGGTGAATTATCATCGTTGGGACGTATGTAAGGCAGCCGTTTTGCTGGGAAAGAAAGAGAATCTTCCCGTATATCAGTTTTTGAAAGAGCCTTTAACTCGTAAGTTCGGTGAAGAATGGTACAAAGAGTTGGTCGCTGCTGCTGAAGAACTGAAAAAGCAACAATATATTTAACGTCAGTTCGAGATAAGCTTGTACTATTCCTAATTCTCCTCCTTCCCGAAGGAGCCGAAACCATGCGGACGAAGTTATATCGAACTGACGTTATTTAAATTCTTTTCCGGTTCTTGCGTATGCAATTAAAAGAAAAACGCCGATCGAAGGATGTGCCTTCGCCATCGGCGTTTCCTCGTTGTAAGATGTGAGGTTGGTTTATAAAAACG
>ERZ777011.2551-NODE-2551-length-14135-cov-13.006676_pt1 | contig 14135 bp, 8 predicted proteins | sample MGYA00374964_ERZ777011 | MGnify/ENA primary metagenome ERZ777011 (study PRJEB29310, sample SAMD00008975) | mouse gut metagenome | study: EMG produced TPA metagenomics assembly of the Metagenome analysis of fecal microbiota from mouse which was promoted...
AATGACAGCTTTCTATATGTTCCGCCTTTACTACGGTATTTTCTGGGGGAGCGAGCCGCCCCGGGCAAGTTCCCATTCGGAACATAACACGCCGCAAGAAAACTTGGAAGCGGCACCTTGCCGCCCTTGTCGCCCTTGCCACCCACACGAAAGTCCGCTGGCTATGACTTTCCCGTTAATGTTCCTGGCAGTTGTAACTTGTGGGGCAGGATTTATTCCTTTCGGACACTTCATCAGTTCGAATGGTGAATCTTATTCTATCCATCTCGATCCGTCAGTAGCTATTACGAGCGTTGTTATTGCGATTATTTCGATTGCAATCGCTACATGGATGTACAAGAATGCCAAACAGCCTGTTGCCGATTCGTTGGCAAAACGATTCAAAGGTATGCACAAGGCAGCCTATAATCGCTTCTACATTGATGATATCTACCAGTTTATTACGCATAAGATTATCTTCCGCTGCATCTCTACTCCTATCGCATGGTTCGACCGTCATGTAGTGGATGGCTTCTTTGACTTCCTGGCATGGGCCACCAATACAACAAGCGACGAGATTCGTGGTTTGCAGAGCGGTCAGGTACAACAATATACGTATGTGTTCCTTTGCGGTGCACTGGCACTTATCCTACTGCTGATTCTCTAAATAGTAAATAGTAAATCTTTAAATAGTAAATCATAAAGATGAATTTCTTATCCATATTCGTACTTATCCCCTTATTGATGCTTGCCGGACTCTGGGCAGCACGAGGAATCAAAGCCATCCGGGGGGTTATGGTTACTGGCGCATCGGCACTTCTGATTGCTTCCGTCGTACTTACATTCCTCTATCTGGGAGAACGTAGCGCTGGAAACACGGCAGAAATGCTTTTCCGTGCAGACACGCTTTGGTATGCCCCGCTTCACATATCTTATTCAGTAGGTGTTGACGGAATTTCGGTAGCCATGTTGTTATTGTCTGCTGTCATCGTATTCACCGGTACATTCGCTTCCTGGCGCCTGCAACCGCTGACGAAAGAATATTTCCTCTGGTTCACCCTGTTGTCTATGGGAGTATTCGGATTCTTTATATCCGTCGATTTGTTCACCATGTTCATGTTCTATGAAATTGCGTTGATACCGATGTACCTCCTGATTGGTGTATGGGGATCAGGACGTAAAGAATATGCAGCCATGAAACTGACTCTTATGCTGATGGGCGGTTCCGCTTTCCTATTGATCGGTATTCTCGGAATCTATTTCGGCTCGGGAGCAACCACCATGAACCTTCTCGAAATTGCACAGTTGCACAACATACCTTTTGCACAGCAATGCATCTGGTTCCCGCTGACTTTCCTCGGCTTCGGTGTATTGGGCGCCCTTTTCCCATTCCACACATGGAGTCCTGACGGTCACGCTTCCGCCCCGACTGCCGTATCCATGCTTCATGCCGGAGTATTGATGAAACTGGGAGGTTACGGATGCTTCCGTATCGCCATTTATCTGATGCCGGAAGCCGCCAACGAACTTTCTTGGATATTCCTGATACTGACAGGCATCTCTGTAGTCTACGGAGCCTTCTCCGCTTGTGTACAGACCGACTTGAAATATATCAATGCTTATTCATCCGTATCTCACTGCGGACTGGTTCTTTTCGCCATTCTGATGCTAAACCAGACAGCAGCAACAGGAGCAATCCTTCAAATGCTTTCACACGGATTAATGACAGCCTTGTTCTTTGCTCTGATCGGTATGATATATGGACGTACACACACACGTGACGTCCGCGAACTTGCCGGTTTAATGAAAATTATGCCGTTCCTTAGCGTATGTTATGTGATTGCCGGTCTTGCCAACCTCGGTCTGCCGGGATTAAGCGGTTTCATTGCTGAAATGACTATCTTCGTCGGCTCTTTCCAGAACAACGACTTATTTCACCGCACACTGACCATCATTGCCTGCTCTTCGATTGTGATTACCGCAGTCTATATCCTGCGCCTGGTAGGTAAGATTCTATACGGAACCTGCACCAACAAACATCACCTCGAACTGACTGATGCAACGTGGGACGAACGTGTAGCCGTTATCTGCCTCATCGTTTGTGTTGCCGGACTAGGTATGGCTCCATTCTGGGTTAGCCACATGATTGGTGAAAGCGTATTACCGGTTGTCTCACAACTAATCCCCTAACTCATAAATCATCATTCTTAATTCATAAATATACAAGATGGATTATTCACAATTTCTATATATGCGAGAAGAGCTGTCGCTCATAGCTGTCTTACTGCTGCTATTTCTAGCTGACCTCTTCATGAGTCCGGATGCACACAAAAATAGTGGGAATGCACGCCTGAACACCATGCTGCCCGTTATTCTGATGGCTATCCATACAACTATCAACTTGATTCCAGAAACTGCAGCCGATGCCTTTGGTGGCATGTATCACTATGTACCGATGCACACAATTGTTAAATCGATCCTGAACGTCGGTACACTGATTGTTTTCCTAATGGCGCACGAATGGATGAAAAGAGAAGATACTTCATTCAAACAAGGAGAATTCTATGTGCTTACACTCTCTACCTTGTTTGGTATGTATCTCATGATTTCCGCCGGACATTTCCTGATGTTCTTCATCGGGCTCGAAACAGCTTCTATTCCGATGGCAGCATTGATTGCCTTCGATAAATACCGTCACAACTCTGCCGAAGCAGGTGCCAAATACATTCTGACAGCTCTTTTCTCCAGTGCATTGCTGTTATTCGGTCTGTCAATGATTTATGGTTCTGCCGGAACTCTTTATTTCGATGACCTCCCTGCCCATATCGATGGAAATCCGTTACAAATCATGGCATTTGTATTCTTCTTCACAGGAATGGCATTCAAGTTATCACTGGTTCCGTTCCACTTATGGACAGCAGACGTTTACGAAGGCGCTCCGAGTACAGTTACCGCTTATTTGAGTGTTATATCAAAAGGATCGGCAGCATTTGTATTATTGGTCGTCCTTATCAAAGTATTCGCCCCAATGATCAATGACTGGCAGGAAGTACTTTATTGGGTAATCATCGCTTCTATCACTATTGCCAATATATTTGCTGTCCGTCAGCAAAACCTGAAACGTTTGATGGCGTTCTCCAGTATTTCGCAAGCGGGATATATTATGTTAGGCGTTATCGGTGGTACGGCACAAGGCATGACAGCTTTGATATATTACGTATTAGTCTACGCTGTCGCCAACCTCGGAGTATTTGCCGTAATTACTATTGTGGCACTACGCAGTCAGAAATTCACGCTCGAAGATTACGCAGGACTTTATAAAACGAATCCCAAAATCGCTCTCTTGATGACTCTGTCTCTGTTCTCATTGGCAGGCATCCCTCCGTTTGCCGGATTCTTCTCTAAATTCTTTATCTTCATGGCTGCTTTCGATGCTGGTTTCCACTTGTTGGTATTCATTGCATTGGCAAATACTGTGATTTCTTTGTATTACTATCTGCTGATTGTAAAAGCAATGTATATCACTCCTTCCGACAACCCGATTCCTACTTTCCGCAGCGATCGCTGTACAAAATGGGGACTAGCACTCTGCACACTGGGTATCATCGGACTAGGTATCGCAAGTATCGTATATCAATCCATCGATAAACTGTCGTTCGGAATTTAAACGGACTACCTTTTCACCAAAGAAACGGTCTTGGTTTCATGTCAGTATCAATCGACATCAAAACCAAGACCGTTTCTTCTATACAAAAGTCGCTTTTATTAATGAGGAAGGAAGATTCTGTATCGCTCGTTGTCTGTTTGCATATTTTGTATCATTGTAAGACAGAATGTCTATCTTGGCAAAAGACGAGCTCGACAAGGTATATGCCTCTTCCTCAAAGAGAAAGAGTTCATACAGGATCGTCATAAACTTAACGTCAGTTCGATATAAATTTTCCCGAAGGAGGGGAAGCCATGCGGGAGAACTTATATCGAACTGACGTTAAATTTAATGACCGCATAGGATGATCCGGTTGGATAACGGTGTAGCCATAGTAATAACAAATTTATAAGCGTTTTATCGTTTGGTTAGTTTTCTATCTTTACTCCTATCCGCCGGAGATCCGACCCGGACGGATTCTGGAAGACACGCAAATCGAATTCAGGAATAATGGCAAGCACATGATCGAAAACATCTGCCTGTATACCTTCGTAGGCAACCCACACTTTATTGGCAGAAAAGAAATAAAGTTCCAGTGGGATACCGGTTTCGGTAGGCTGAAGCTGACGTACCATACAGGTCAGGTCTTGATTGACGGTAGGGAGATTTTTCAAATAGTTGGTCAGATAGGCGCGGAAAACTCCCAGGTTTGTTTGCCGACGTCCATTCACTAACACAGAGTTGTCGATATGATGTTTCTTATTATATTCTTCCACTACCTTTTCCGTTTCATCCACATAGTCTTTCAACAGTTGTATCTTCCGGTATTTTGCCAACATTTCCGGCGTACAGAATTGAACACTAGTCATATCTATATTGATGGAACGTTTCACACGACGTCCGCCGGATTCCTGCATTCCCTGCCAGTTTTGGAAAGAATCACTAATCAACAGGTAAGGAGGAATAGTGGTGATGGTATTGTCGAAGTTACGTACTTTTACGGTATTCAATGTTACTTCTATCACTGTACCGTCCGCACCGTATTTCGGCATCGTGATCCAATCGCCTACCTTCAGCATATTATTGGCAGAAAGCTGGATACCGGAGACAAATCCCATAATACTATCTTTGAAAACCAACATCAGAACGGCAGCAGAAGCTCCCAATCCGGTCAGCAATACCACCGGACTCTGCTTTATCAGAATACTGATAATGACAATAGCTCCTATAAAGAAAAGAATGACTTGTGCTGTCTGCAAAAGTCCCTTCAAAGGTTTGTCTTTATATTGTTCACGCGCGCTATATACCAGATACACAGCCGTAAACAAAGCACTAACGAAGCGAAGAAAGACAGCAAGGATATAAACCATGCAAAGTCTTCGAAGAAAATCAAGCAAAGCAGAGTCTGCATGTTCGGGAAAGGCAATAGGAATAGATATATAAATCAATACAGGCGCCACCATCCTACTGATGTTCACCATTACTTTATCATTAAATACAATATCATCCCAAGTTGCTTTCGTCTGTTTCACCAATTTAGCCACAGTGCGCAGAATAATCTTGCGACAAATCAGATTGGCAAGTAGTGCTATCCCAATAATAAACAATAAGATGATAATATTATCAATCTTATCAGCCATAGCTTCATCCACTCCCATCGAGAGCAAAGCATGATTCACTTCTTGCATCACTACATTACCGACCTCTTCAGGTTGCCCGTTTGCCAATGCTACACTCACTGTATCAACCACTTCCTTCACTTCTTTCATAAGCAATCGTCTCTCTCTTTTTTAGTTTTTCTTTTATTTATGATTTCTGCTTCTTTTCTTCTTTATTCTTTCCTTCTTCCAAATATTCACTGATATCCTGCCGTAACCAATCATAATGAAAGAGTCTTTTGTAGGCTACATTCTTCTTGAGCATGATTTCTACGTTCACCTGGCTGTTCTGATAACAAGTCAGTTCGTTTCTGAATTGCTCATTGTGTTCGGCGAGTCGCTTGATTTCCTGTTCCCGTTCACGGCGCAGCACGGTGCAGACCGGAATCAGCAGTTTCATTACCACATTATCCATCACATGGTGTCCTTGCATATACAAGTAAGTAGTTTCCGGCACCAAGCCCAGTTCCTTAAATTCTGTTCGCAATCCATTCACCTGATTAATGTTACGGGGGAATTTCCTTTTCAACTCTGCCAACTTCTGATTAACCCGTTGTTGAAGGGATTCCAAGCTCTTTTCCGGATGCCGAAGATTAATCTCGCGCAAAGAAGTATAGGTATGAAAATCGTACATGGGAAAAGTGTAAGTATCCCGTTGGCGATAGAACCATACATTCCAGAGAAAAAGCGGATATACAATTTCGGAGTACTTCTTCAGATAGAAGTTGAAATCTAAAATGGAATGGTCATTCAGCGTAGCCTGCACACATACTTCGTGAAGGCTTTCGGCAAAACAATGATAGTTTTCAATGGCGTAGGTATAAGTCTGAAAAATATACCTGTTCCGGTTGATTTTACGGGAGGTATTGGTAGCTCCCTGCAACAGGAAATCGTAGTCACTGTCCACACAGGCAATCAGACTTCTCCCCAATTCGGCTGTATTCAGCGTGTTCATGAGCACCATCTTTTTTCCTTTTGCCAGGGAGGTGGCCGAAGGAAGCATCACTTGGAAATAGTGTTCGTCGTCTTCAAACTCTTCAAGCAATGTGCGCCAGAAAGCGATATCGTCATAGCTTTCTACGTAAGCGATGATACGTCGGCGGGCTTTCTTCGGATAAAGCTTATGGGCGGCATTGAAATAAGAAGAAGTCAGATTATCTCGTAGTGAAGTTGCCATTTATTTTATTACAGGTTACGAATTACAAATTACAGTTGGGAGAATCCTTGTCAAGCTTGTACCCTACAGTGGTAGATATATCGCTTACTTCTGTCACGGCATCCAGCCAGCCTTCCATAATGACGGCAGGCGAATGGGTAGTCAGGATAATCTGCACATTCGGATTCAGTTCACGTATCATGGCAATCAGTTTCTGCTGCCATTCTATATGAAGGGAGGCTTCCGGCTCATCCATAAACAATACACAATGGCTGTTGTCCTGCACAAGTACGGTCAGCAGGATAACCAGCATTTGCTTTTCACCGGACGACAGTTTATAAGGAAATAATAGTTCGCCATCCTGATAGAAAGCGATATCGTTCCGTTTCCTGTCTATCTTTTTGCGTGTATAGCTGAACAGTTCGTCAATCATATCCTGAAAACGACGCTTGGCTACAGATAATGTAGCTGCCTTACGACGTTCTTCTTCATCAATGCTGGAAAGCATTTCAATCATCTTATTACCAATGTTGACCTGATAATCGAGGTAACGGCGTTGCAACAGGTAAAGTTGCCAGTCCAGTTCGGACTTTACATTCTTGTCGGCCATGCGGGCTGTGAAGTCACCCATAATCAGGGGACGGTCGTAGCTCCGGATGACGTCATAAGGAATATAGGTTGCCTGGGGATTGTCGAAAAAGAGACGTACTCCGTTCTTCTCGTCACTTTTCATTTCACCGGAAAGTTCTTCGAGGTATCCCACCGAACGGTTCAAAATGGTAGTCTTCCCCACTCCATTGATGCCGGAGAGAATGTTCACATCAGGACGCAAATCCCATCCTATATTAAAGCGTTCCCATAGTCCGTGTATCTCGATACGACGGATATAATTAGCTTGTTGTTCCATTATATTCAAGTTTAATCAAGGCAAATATAAACAAATCATACGATAAAAGACTACCTTTGCAACCGTTTTCTCTATTTGATTGTTAATGATATCAGAAATAAACAGTATTAACATGGACAAAAGTAAGAACCTGTATGGTCATTTGTTTGCACTTACGGCAAACGTTATGTGGGGATTAATGTCTCCCATCGGCAAGTCGGCTCTTCAAGAATTTTCTCCGATATCTGTCACTACATTCCGCATGGTGGGGGCAGCCGCTGCTTTCTGGATCCTTTCCATGTTTTGCAAACAGGAACATGTGAACCATCAGGATATGCTAAAAATCTTCTTTGCTTCACTGTTTGCGCTAGTATTCAATCAAGGAGTGTTTATCTTCGGGCTTTCTATGACTTCTCCTATTGATGCTTCTATCGTAACTACCACTCTACCTATTGTAACAATGGTTGTAGCAGCCATTTACTTGAAAGAACCTATTACCAATAAGAAAGTACTGGGGATTTTTGTAGGTGCGATGGGAGCACTTATTCTCATTATGGGTAGCCAGGCAGGAAGCAACGGAAATGGAAGCCTGATTGGCGACTTGCTTTGTCTCGTTGCGCAAATCAGCTTCTCCATATACCTGACTGTATTCAAGGGATTGTCTCAACGATATTCGGCAGTAACGATTAATAAATGGATGTTCATATATGCGTCGATGTGTTACATTCCGTTCTCCTATTATGATATTTCTACGATTCAATGGACTTCTGTTTCCACAATTGCTATCATAGAGGTATTGTATGTCGTATTAGGAGGTAGTTTCCTCGCATATCTCTGTATTATGACTGCGCAGAGACTGCTCCGTCCTACGGTAGTCAGCATGTACAATTATATGCAACCGATCGTGGCTACCATTGCGGCAATCACGATGGGTATCGGAAGTTTTGGCTGGGAGAAAGGGATAGCTATCGCGCTCGTATTCCTAGGAGTATATATTGTGACTCAAAGTAAATCGAGAGCTGATCTTGAAAAAGCAGAAAAGTCTCATTTCAAATCCTCAAAATAAGTATCAAGCAAGCTTCTTGCAGCTACAAATGAAGTCAGGTTACCTTTTAACACCTGCTGTTCTTTCTCTAAAATCATCGCTTCAATCTTCGGGTTATGATAGAAACTATCGCGAAGTTGTTCATTGATGCTTTCATACATCCAATATTTACTTTGTGCGTTACGGCGATATTCAAAATAGCCGTTACCCTTCACGAAGTCAATATATTCATCAATCATATCCCATATCTCCTTTACTCCCAAGTTATAAAAACCGGAGTAAGTCAGCACTTTGGGAATCCATCCGGATTCAGGTGCAGGAAACAGATGCAATGCATTACGAAATTGGGTGGCAGCTAACTTGGCACGTTCCAGATTATCTCCATCCGCCTTATTGATAACGATACCATCCGCCATCTCCATAATACCACGCTTAATCCCTTGCAGTTCATCGCCCGTACCGGACAACTGAATCAACAGAAAGAAATCAACCATTGAGTGAACAGCCGTTTCGCTCTGTCCCACTCCTACTGTTTCCACAAAAATCTTATCGAATCCGGCAGCTTCACAAAGAATGATCGTTTCACGTGTTTTGCGTGCCACTCCTCCCAAAGAACCGGCTGACGGACTAGGGCGGATGAACGATTTAGGATGTACGGAAAGCTGCTCCATACGGGTTTTGTCCCCCAAGATACTGCCTTTACTACGCTCACTGCTAGGGTCGATGGCCAATACCGCCAGTTTGCCCCCCTTTTCGAGCACGTGCAGACCGAATACATCTATGGATGTACTCTTTCCCGCACCGGGAACGCCGCTGATACCAATCCGGATCGAATTACCGGAAAATGGCAGACACTTCTCTATGATTTCCTGTGAGACAGCCTGATGTTCAGGCTTTACGCTTTCCACCAATGTCACAGCCTGACTCAATATAGTGACATCACCTTTCATGATACCTTCTACAAACTCTGCTACTGAAAGTTGGCGTTTCTTCGGTTTCCGCTTTAAGTAGGGATTCACAGATGAGGGTTGTTCAATGCCTTTATTGACAACAAGTCCCTTATATTCTTCACTATTTTCAGGATGTTCCATAATCATAGGGGATTTAGCGTTTGATATTGATTTCGACTTTCGGACGTAACGGATCATTCGTTATCATCAGGATACGTAAATGATGCTTCTTATTACCTACGTCACGCTTACGAATAGTTACTTTGAGCTTTGTCATTCCATCCGGAGGAAGGACCGCCTTCTTCAGGCTCACCCCTACTGACGAATTGAATACCTGCAACTTACTAATAACTAACGGAGCCTTTCCGGAATTGGCTATCAATATCTCATGGCTTACCTTATCCTTCTTTATCAACGGGATACTAAGATCAATATCCGTTTCCGAAATGTGCATGGCAGGAGCGTTCAGAGAATCTTTTTCCGTCATACGTGAGAAGTCGGGAAGAAGAATAGCCGAAACCGGTATTTCATTATCTTCGCTCACCTTATCACCGGAGAAACGGGAAAGGTAGACAGAAGTTTGTGTCAATCCGTAATCTTTTAGCTGGCTCGCATCCAGCGTCAGTTTGATAGTTCCTTTCTTGCCTTTCAACAAGACTTTGGGTTCCGCTTCCATTTTCAGGTAAGGAGGCAGATGCATCAACACCGGTTCGTAAGGACGATCGGAAAGATTGGCGATATCAAAGGTCAATGAAGGCTGCTGTCCGCGATAGACATCAGAGAAAGCAAATTCATCACGATCCAAACGAATATTTCCAATTGTATAAGGAAGTATCTTTGTATAATCTTTTATTTCCTGCACTACTTCACCGGTGAACTTCAGATAAACCAAGCTCGGACTGGCATTGCTATATATTCCTATCGACTTCTCAAAATGTCCTAACGCTTTTGCATCAAAAGAAGCTTTTACTACTCCTTTACCTCCCGGGGCAATCGGTTCTTTAGTCCAGTCGGCCACAGCACAGGCACAAGAGGTGGTAACGTTGGTCAGTACCAATGGCTGGTTTCCCGTGTTAGTGATGGTATATTCCACTGTCACCGGACGTTTCCACTCAATTTGTCCGAAGTTATGTGTCTCTTTGTTTGAAGAGATACGAGGTTGGGCAACGGCTGCCAAAGCGACAGTAAGTAAAGATAATATAGATAGTAAACTACGTTTCATGCGATATTTTTTATTTTGATGCACAAATGTAGGGGTTTTAGATGAGTTTTTCACCACAGATTACACAGATTAACACAGATTGACGAAAGAGGATTATTCTCTCCGTCAAGAGGTATCAAATAGATTCAGGCACGGATTACGCGGATTACACGGTTCATTAGATAAACTGAAACCGTAAAATAGGCGTAATGCGTGCCTGGATATTTTTTTTGCAAATGTCTTGCGTTATTCTTTAATGTCTACCGTTATCGATGCAGAATGTGAAGCATATTCAGGTGCGTATGCACATTGCATGGTTGCCAGACCTGTTTCGTAAGTTCCTGCACGGCTGACACGGTAACTATATTCCAATACATACACTCCTTTTCCTAAATGATCGAAGAAGAAATTGGTCGATGCATCTTTGACGTCTACGTAATAGCCCAATCCGTTGTTCCAACGATAACCGGAAATGCTGCCGATCGGTTCGAAGCAAGCTCCCCGCTGATCTTTCAACTGCACAAAGTCCATCGGACAGTCTACACGGATGCTCAAACGGGAAACGACTTTATCACCTACCTTGAGAACTGTCTTCGCTGTTATAGGTTGTAATTGAGGGGCGTTATTTACCATACGTTCCACATACAATTGTTTCTCTACATTCAACTCACCACCCTGTTGTTTCACATCACTGATGGGGGATTCAGATTCTGCATACACAGCTCCCCAAGCGATACCCGGATTCCTCTTTTCCACTTCAATCTTACGGGCATCCACCACGCTCTTCTGTGTGAAAGAACGTTTGATATATCCCAATCCGGGAACTGTTGTTTTACTTGGAGCAACCGTTTCCAGCACTTCATTAGCAATTACAATTCGTACATCTCCCTGATTGTCAAGCAAGTTAGCACCTTTCATCAACAACGCAAATACCGCGTCGGCAGTAGCTACCGGAGAGTTCCATTGTTGTGTTTGCTTTTGCTTCAACAGCCAAAGTTTCATTTCTTCCACGGTATCACTGTTACCGCCTATCGCCTCCAATGCTTCCATCACATCTACGTGAGCCTGCATCTGCATTCCGCCCCATGTATACGGATTCTCGTTGAAAGCAAAGAACATTCCCTGTTCATCCGTCTTGGTCAGGAATTCTTTCAGAGAAGCGACAAACTCCTGTGCTTCTTTCTTGCGTCCGGCTTTATCCAGTACAATAGCGGCAATCGCTTTCGTATCCATTGAAGGAGAAGTAAGCAGTTCTCCTACCTTAGAAAGATAATAGGTATAAGCAGCTTTATTGGCAGCAGGCACCTGCTCTCCGGAAATAGCGATGAGATACAAATATTGCAGAATACTGCCCGAAACACCGGTAAACTTCACTCCTTCTTTCTGTGCTTTCAAGATTTCCTTATATTCGTCTAAAGCTGATTGATGAAGGTAAGTGAAAGCATTTTGTTGCAAAGAGAGAGCTGTACCTGTTAATTTCTCACCTGTCAACATAGCCAGACGGGCATTCAGTTCGGCGATATAGGCAGTAACATATCGGCTGCCGGTCATTCCTTTATACCACGACCATGCACCGTTTGCGTTCTGCAACTCCTGCAATCGGGTCAAAGCCGCGATATTATTACTACGGATATTGTTCAAGTCAAACAAAGTGGCGATACGTTCTTTCTGTTGCTCTTCCGTTTGCGCTTCGAGCACCCAAGGAGATTCGGACAGAATGATGTTCTTCACTTCCTGATTCTTTTGCAGATTGCTCAAGAAGGTTTCTTTCGTACCTCCCTGCAATTTCCAACTTTCAAACACTGCTTTGATCTTCGGCTGACTGTTCATAATGAACGAAGCCAAGGTATTTGCATAATATGCCGTAGCCCAGGAGATCGCATTATTGCTTGTAGGAAGACTCAAAGAAGGCAATGCCTGAATAGCATACCAGGCCGGATTTCCTGTAAACTCGACAGTCAGTTTACGGTCGGTTGCCGTTTTACTTTGTTGGTTGAACAGACGGGCGAGTGAGAAAGTACGGGTTTCTTCTCCACGTACAGGCATTGGAAGTGTCTCTACCAAATGCTCCTTATTGCTAAGCACCGGAAGCAACTGTTGTTCTCCATCGCTGAAAGTACCGCTGTCGGCTATCATCCGGCATCCCAATATTTCGTATTTATCACTGACGGTAAACTGGAAGCTCACGCCCATCGTCTTTCCGGCAACAAGGCTGAATTTCTGTTTTTGTGTACTGATTACTTTCTCTGTCATCGGATCGAAAAGAACCAGAGTTACTGTTCCGGCTTGCGGCTTACCAGTCATATTAGAGATAGAAGCTGTAAGAGAAGTCTTATCTCCCACACGTACAAAGCGGGGAAGATTAGGAGTCAGCATAAACTCTTTGCTCGTGGTAGCTTCACCGTCCAATGTTCCCATCAACATCCCTTTCGTATGAGAATATCCACGGAAGTTCCAACGCGTCAGACTTTCGGGCATCGTGAAAGAGAACGAGATTTCCCCCTGTTCATTGGTGCGAAGTTGCGGGTAGAAGAAGGCCGTTTCTGCAAGATTCGTACGCAAGTCGGCAGGAGCTTCGGGAAGTGTTTCGCCGTCAGACGATTCATCCGCTTTTTCTTCCATCGATACTAATTCCGATTGAGACTCCACATTATTCACGGCATCAGCAGCCATAGCCGATTTCATCTTTGGCGCACTAACATCCATCGCCGAAACACTGCCTGTCAACGTCGTCTTTCTTGTTGATCCATATCCTCTCACCATCACTCCGGCCAATTTTCCTTCTAAAGCAATTCCGACACCATACCCTGGCTGCATCACAAAACGATCATACGCCAATCCCGGCACTTTAAGGCTTTTCGTATTCCACCAGTAATTAAATGAATTATTGCCGGAATATCCGCTCATCCAATTAGAATACGGAACAATCTGACTATAGAAGACTTGGAAATTCTGCTGACGGTTCCATATCTTGTCCAATGAAGCATCATACATCGTTGCCAGCATCTCCGCATTAGCGGCTTGTCCTTGCGGCGTTTTAATCGTCAGTTTCCATTCTTCCTTCTGCCCGGGACGCAACTTATCGCGGAATACTTCCCACTTCATAGTCAATGTCTTATCCGGCACACGTCTGGTCAGTCGGGCATGTTCCTGATAAACCTGTCCATCTCGTACCATACAGAAATTCACAAATACACCGTCACCATAACTCTCCTGATATGGATATTCGAAGCGAACAATCGTATCAGACAAGTTCAACGTCTTACTTTCCAGCAGTTTATCACCAGAGAATACATTCATCATCACATAGGCATCCTTTTTCGACGTACCGAAGCAGAATACAGCCGGATGAGTCGCATCAAATTCCATATTCTCTCCATAGAACCAAACCGTCGTTTCTACAGGCGGACGTTTGTCCTCAATGGAGAAAAGAATCGTGTTAGTATCAGCAGTCACTTCCTTGCCCTGATTATCTTTCACCGATGCTTTCAGTACATAAGGGCCCGAAGGAAGATTCTTCCAATCGAGCGTTATTTCTTCGTTAGAAGTAAAAGTTCCCGTTAAAACCGGTTTCTCTTCCAGTTGTTTGAAATCCTGGTCTTTGGCAGGATATA
>ERZ777011.2553-NODE-2553-length-14110-cov-4.366418_pt1 | contig 14110 bp, 15 predicted proteins | sample MGYA00374964_ERZ777011 | MGnify/ENA primary metagenome ERZ777011 (study PRJEB29310, sample SAMD00008975) | mouse gut metagenome | study: EMG produced TPA metagenomics assembly of the Metagenome analysis of fecal microbiota from mouse which was promoted...
GAATGTGCAGCGGTGTGTGGAGAAATACGGTGGCAGTGTCCTCTATAAAAACGGTGACGGGAAATTTTACAGTGATGTGATCCTGAACAGATAGGCGGAAAAGCGTAACCCATAAGGTAGATTTGGGGTCAGTTTAGAGCAATTTAGAGCAATTTAGAGAAAAAATATAAAAAAATCTGTACTTCGGGGAAAAAATCTGTACCTCGGGATAAAGTTATAGGGTTTTATGTTCAGATTTCCGATAATAAAAGTGACAGTGCAGTATATGAAGGTGCAGTACATGCACCAAAAATGAAAACGGATTTTAAGAAAAGGATCAAGGAGGACAAAATTATGGCAATGGAAATTACAAACAATTACAGCAGCTATGCAACGCAGAGCATGGCAGAAAGCAGTACGGCAAACAGTGTAAAGAAAAAGGAAATAGAAAAAACAACAGAAACAGCGGGAAGTAGTAAGGCAAAAAAGACAACTGATTATGCAAATGGACTGGCAAAACTTGTTCCAAGCGTAGATTTTAAGGTTGGAAATGCCTGCTCATCAGCCAATAGCGGCAAGTCATTGACCGTTAATCCCCAACTTTTGGAAAAAATGCAGAATGATCCCCAAAAAGAGAAGGATATGAAAGACATGATAAAAGGCGTTGAGTCTATGTCTAAATTGGCAGAAAGCATGGCGAAAGCCAGTGGCTGGACTATAGTATATCAGCACAGTTATATTGATGAGAATGGAAAATATCATTGCAGAATGCAAGGCAGAAACGATGGTATGTTAAAATTGAGCGATAAGCTCCGGGAAGAAAGGAAGAAAAATTCTGAGCAATTGCTTGAAAAGACAAAAGAAAAGGCAGCAGAAAAGGAAGAAAAATTAGAGGAGGCATTAGAAGAAAAGAAATCAGCAAAGGAAGAGGAAGGAACAGAGGGAAAAATAGAGATAAAATCAGCCCATGATAAAGCGGAACAGCTTATAAATGAAAAAATGGCTGCATCCAAAGACGGAACGATTTATCTGAATGAAACAGATTTCCGGACAATTATCGAAGCTGCCCAGGAAGAGGATGCAGATAAAACCACTGTGAAAGATCAGCCACAGATTGGTGTGAATCTGGATTTGAAGATATAGAGAAGCCAGATGTGATCAATAAATATCTGAACACGATTCCGTGTGAACAGCGTAATTCCGCTGCATGGACTTTACAGCGTATGGCAGGGGATTATGCTATGAGAATGGAAAAGCTGGTAAGAGAGACTGATTCGGGCTGGAAACCGGGTGATGCTTTTGACACCAGTATTTTAGACCAGCTTGATGGGACGTTTGGCGGGATAGATTTTGAAGCATAACAGGAAAAGGATTTTAATTTTAAGGTCAAGGAGGATAGGAAATGACAATTAACAGTATCAATGGAGCAAATACACAGATAGGGCAAATGGGAATGAATCAGGCAACGGACTCTTACAGCCGGAATATTCAGAACCAGATTGCCGATGCACAGAAACAGTTACAGGAGCTTTCTTCCAATAAGGATATGACTCAGGAAGAAAAGATGACGAAGCGGCAGGAATTACAGCAGCAGATCAGTGACTTGAATGTGCAATTAAGGCAACACCAGATGGAGCAGCGCAGAGAAAAACAGCAGAAACAATCTTCTTTTGATGATATGACCGGTGGAAACCAGAAAACCGGCGCAGCAGATACGGGAGTGATCATTTCTCTTTCCACTACAAAAGAGCAGATTGCAGGAATGAAGAAAGTGCGGACAGACTTGCAGGGAAAATTGCGTACCGCCCAAACGGAGGAGGAAAAGGCAGACTTGCAGGAAAAGATTGACAACATTACCCAAAATATAGGCGACAAGGTAAAAGAAACACAAGAGACTATATCAGATCATCAAAAGTCTGAACAGGATAAGGCACTGGATAAGAAAGAAGATGAAAAAGAGAACGAAACAAATGTTGTTTCGGAAGAAGAAAATGGTAGTGCTGAAATCAAGGCTGCTGAAAGTGCGAATGCAGATGAGGTGCAAAAAGAAAAGGAATAGGTTTTTCTGTAATGACCAGTTGTTTACAACAGTAAAAGGAAAGTATATATTTTGGAGGGCGTACTACGTTTCGTATAAATGTGCAAATGCAGTACGCCTTTCCATATGTGACAAATAATAGGCGTGTAAAGGCTGTTTATTGGGGAGGTGGATTTCATGAGCGTATCAGTAAGTGGCTCTGTCAGCAGCATAAAAGATGTTACCATTGCAACAACCGGAAAAGGAGAGCCGAACTGGTCTTACATCCCGTCAGCAGGGAAATCTAATAAATCGAAGACGGAGTTTACCAGTGAAATCAGGGAACTGGCAAAAAAGGCAGCTGTAGCGGGCAGCAAGGCGGAATCAGAGCAGATTTCCAGACAGGTTCTCCAGTTAAGGGCGGAATATTTATCTGATGTTGCACCGGACAGGAAGATGCTGTATCAACAGGCTAAAAATGCCATGAAAAGTCAAAATAATAACCCTAAATGTAGAGGGATTGGGGAATTGACATTATTGGATTTTCTGGAGGCGGCTGATGGCAGGGGAAGCGCTCTTGCTGAAAAAAGGGTTGCATTGGCAGGTGGCGGTACGTTGACTTGTCCGGTTTTAACAACGGGTGGTTATGGTGCTGTGATTGAATGCCAGGGTGTAAAAGCCCTGTCCAACACAGGCAATGGGTGGAGTTATGAAATGACACCGGCAGAACTTGCCAAAAAGAATGAATTTTATTCTATCTATTGGACAGAGTACCGTTCTGTTAAGAACAGTGCAGGGGCAGAACTTTCAGAACTGCCAGATTATCTGGAGGAGAAGCACTCTTTTGATAGGAAAGCATAAACAGGCAGTCATATTGGGAGATTATTGGATGAAACACCTTTCTCTTAGACGCAAGTCTTGCCCGGACAAAAACAGGAGGAACATATAAGATGGAAGTTAATACGTTTCTTGCGATTAAAGATAGACTGAATTATAATGACACAATTGATGAGCAAAGGAAATATGTTCTGCTGATCATTGAGATATTGAAAATAAATCAGGAAGTTATAAAGGAAGGACTTCCTGCATTAGAAAAACATATACAAGATGATAAGCTGCCTTTTTTGCTTAAAAAGGGATTAAGTCTTGTCCATTATGCAATGGAACCGCAAATGATTGAAACCATCCTGCTAAATATAGCTATCGTGAACTGCATGGATGGATTAACTGCTTTGATTTGTTTGGATGGAGCACTTTCTATTCAAAAGATGTATTCACCGGATATAACGAAGGAGTTGCTGTGTTCCTATTTGAGTCCGGATTTATCGGATGAATTGAACGAGGAAGCAGGAAAGCTGAAACTGGATGGTGGATCTCCGCTGAGTACGAAAGAATTGCAGAAATTATTGAATGGTGCAGAAAGGCAATGTTTTATTGATAACAGGGCAGGTCTGATTGTGAAAGGGTGTCTTGTGTAGGGATAAAGAATGAAGAAATTTCTGAATAATATAAGAAGTGCCGAAAATCCAATACCTCTTAATAAGCAAATTATAAACACGATATGTATATTGTTTATTGGAATTATTTTGGGAACTTTTTCAAAGTTTTTAGACACCATGCCGACAAATGAATTACCATTTAATCTTAGAATTGATAACATTCCTTTTTGCAATAGTGTTTTTGAAACGAAAGGTTATAAAGGATACAATGATTATGTTGGCATTAAGTGTTGGTATAGAGTTTGCTCTTGATTTTGTAGTACCATTTCATTTTGGATAAGCAACTTTCCGTTTGTCAGACAGTTGTTTAAAAGTTTATAGGGGAAACGTAATGACTAATCCATGGGAAGAAATATCATTATCTGATTATGAAAATCATATGAAATTAGATTCAGTTATGCAGTTACAGAACCTGAACCAAATGATGAAAGATCAGTTCAGTGCTTATCCAGTAAGTTCTGTTATGGTTTTGGGGATTGCGGGTGGGAATGGCTTGGAACACATTGATAATAATAAATTTGAAAAAGTATATGGTGTTGATATTAACAGAGAATATCTGGCAGCGGTTACAAGAAGATATTCAGATATTTCAAATATATTGGAATGTATACAATTAAATCTCATTGAAGAAGCAGATAAGCTTCCAAAAGCAGAATTATTGATTGCCAATTTGTTAATTGAATATATCGGATATGATTGTTTCCAAAAAGCAGTCAAACAAGTGCAGCCCCAATATATCTCCTGTATTATTCAGATAAATATAAATGACAAATGGGTGTCCGATTCACCATATATTCATGTATTTGATGGTCTTGATGAAGTTCATCATCAAGTGGAGGAAGATTTATTGATTCAGACTTTGGACAATATTGGATATAAAAAAATTGCACAAATAGAAAGTCCGTTACCAAACGGAAAGAAGCTAGTCCAAATAGATTTTGCAGGGATGTAATGGAGCAGGAAATTGAAAGGGATAAAACAAAAAATTTACTGATTAGATAACAGCACCTGTGTCGCTTATACATGGGTGCTGTTTGCTATGATGCAGAACCGATGACTGGATATGCAGGGGAGATAGGAAAAAGTCGCAACTTTGACACATCTATTTGCTACAATAAATATATTGGAGGTTTTGGGATGAATGTTTTGATTGTAGAAGATGATGAATCTATTGCAAATTTGATAAGGATAAATTTAACGGCTGAAGGGTATAAATGTGTCTGTGCCTATGATGGGAAGACAGGAGCGGATTATATTGAGAAAGGCGGCTTAGACCTGATTCTGCTGGACATCATGCTGCCGGAAATCGACGGTTATGAACTGTTGGAGTATGTAAAGCCGATTGGAACACCTGTTATTTTCCTGACTGCCAAAAGTGGAATTGATGACCGCATTAAAGGGCTGAAAATGGGAGCTGATGATTATATTGTCAAGCCATTCCAAATTGGGGAACTGATGGCCCGTGTGGAAGCCCTGCTCCGGAGATATGGCAAGATCAATAACAAACTTACCTTTGCGGATGTGGAGGTAGACATGGTTTCCAGAACGGTCAGCAAGGGAGGAAAGCCGGTGGAACTGACAGTGAAGGAGTTTGACCTGCTGGTGGAGCTAATCCAGAACAAAAACGCAGCATTGTACAGGGAAAAGCTGTATGAGAAGGTGTGGGGTGAACCTTATGTAGGAGATACCCGTACACTGGATTCCCATATCCAGCGGCTTAGAAGAAAGCTGGATTGGGATAACTATATCAAGACCGTATTCAGGATCGGATATCGGCTGGAGGATGGGGAATGAGGCTGTTTCATAAAATCTTTCTATGTTTTGTAGTCATATTCAGCATCACTTTCCAGGTGGCGGGATATTTGCTGATAAATCATACTTATGGAAATGCGATCAGCCAGGAAAAGAAACTTGCCTTTCAGAATTTTCAATATAACAGGTATATCCTGCAGTCCATCCTGTATTCTGATCCGGAGTTCTTTGAGGAGAATGAAGCGGATTTCTCAGGTGTTTCAAGGAACTTTACCGTTCCGGTTTCTATGTATGGTATAGATGGAAAGTATATTTTTTCAAATATGTCAGCACTTCCGGAGGAGCCTGATTTTGACGAAAGGGAGGATGATAGGATATCTTTCCAGATTTGTGAAAAGGATGAGGAACATTATATTTTTGTATGTGATTATGTCAGCCAGGGTGGGAACAGCATGTACCTTATTACACAGACAGATATCAGTTCTGTGATAAATGCACAGAAAAACACGATTGCCTATTTCCAAAAAATATACATGTTTATCCTCTGCATCAGTTTTCCGGTGGTATTTCTGTTGACGAAGGTGATTACAGCATCCCTAAATAAAGTAGGAAAAGCGACAAGAAGGATTGCCGGGGGAGAATATTCCGAAAGGATCAGCACGAAGGGGAAGGATGAGATCAGTGAGTTGGCGTCTGATTTTAACCAGATGGCGCAGCAGGTGGAGGAAAAAATCGGTGAGCTGTCCAACGTGGCAAAACAGAAGGAAGATTTTGCTGCGAATTTTGCCCATGAGCTGAAAACGCCTCTGACATCCGTGATCGGGTATGCGGATATGCTTTACCAGCGGAACCTTCCGAGGGAAGAAGTAAAGAGCGCCGCCGGGTATATACTGAAGGAAGGCATGAGGCTTGAGGCTTTGTCTCTGAAGCTGATGGACTTATTTGTGCTGGACAAGCAGGACTTCATTCTGGAGAAGATGCCTGTCAGGGAGATGTTTGAAAATCTGGAACAGGGCATAGAGCCTGTATGCAGGAAGTATGGGGCGGCCCTGCACATGGAGATTGGGGAAGGAATGATCCGGGTGGATTATGACCTTTTTAAGACAATGATATTAAATCTGGCGGATAATGCTTTGAAAGCAGACTGCAAGGATGTCTGGATAGAAGGGAAGCAGGGCAGGAACACCTATCAGATCAGGATTAAAGATAATGGGAAAGGAATACCCCCGGAGGAGCTGGGACGGATTACGGAGGCGTTTTATATGGTGGATAAGTCCCGCTCCAGAAAACAACATGGGGCAGGGATTGGAATGGCTCTGGTATCAAAGATCGCAGAGGTACATGGGGCGAAGCTGGAGATAGAAAGCGATGGAAGGACAGGGGCTGTGATCAGTGTTACATTCCATCTGCAGGAGGGAACAGGGGATGAATAAATCATACAAATATACAATCCTTACTTTGTTTCTTGCGCTTGTATTCGCTTTTGGCAGCATGGCTGGCATGAATCTTATCCTGAGGGCAAAGGAAAGGCAGCTTTTGACAGAAAGGGGCAGGGCCATAGTGGAGGCGCCTGTCCGGTCATGGCAGGGGCAGGAAAGCGGGGAGGACGGGGAAACGGATGAAGAATCTGGCAGTATCGGATATGCTCTTACAACCGGACAGGTGGAAGAGATACTAAGCTGTTGGAATAACCGAACAGGAGTGACCGTCCATAATCCTGTAAGTGGGCAGATTTCTATGGAAGAAGCCATAAAAGAGGGAAAGAAATGGCTTGTGGAAATGGAAATTGGAGAAAACGGACTGGAGGACACAGAGACATATTCCGTATCCGCAACGCTTGGTATCGCAACGCAAAAAGTGTCTGTGGGAGTACAGTCAGAACCATATCATAGTTTTTGGACTGTTCAATTTTCTGATTCGTCTATGTATGTAGTTTTACATCTTAACGCCGTTACTGGAAAAGTTTGGAATGCGGACATCACCTTATATGAAGATATGCCGGAGGGAATACCATATGAGAAGTTAGAGCATTTTGTGGAACTATCCGGATTGCAGATCATCAATACAGATATAATAAAAAATCAGGAAGGAACACAAGCTATGTTGAGGATTGATGACAGCCATATATTTGCAGAGGTGAAATTTCAAACCTATGATGGAAAAGAAGTCATAGACAATAATGAAGTGCTTCATTATGAAAAGGTAAGAATTATCTATGCCCTTACCATAGGCAAAGAGTTCTGATATTGTATTACTTCGGCTGTTAAAAGTCGTAATTATAATGTTACCAATTTACTGTATTTATTATGTTTTTAATAACAAAAAAGTACGATTTATAACCGCCGAAGTAATATTAGGAATAATTAGCATCGTAACACAACTTTACCGAAAATATTTTGCATCTATGACACAACCTTACCGAAAGTAAAACAAAACACTCAGGTAGAATAGAATTATATTCTGCCTGAGTGCTTTGTTTATGAAGCAAATGCGAATGTACATAAGGAAACCTGCTATGGTATGGCGAATGCCTTATGGAAAATATAGTTGATTGGAGGAAATAAGATGAAATTACAGGTAGAGCACATATACAAATCTTATAACAGAAATAAGGAGGCATTACGGGATGTCAGCTTCACGTTGCATAAGGGGACTTATGGTTTGCTAGGCGAAAACGGGGCGGGTAAGAGTACCCTTATGAGGATGATGGCTACCGTAGATTTCCCTACAAAAGGGGAAATATGTTATGACGGAAAGAATATTTTTTCAATGGATGAAGGATATCGCAGTTTGATAGGGTATATGCCGCAGAATTACAGTGTATATCCCGGGTTTACAGCAAGGGATTTTCTGGAATATATGGGGGTCTTAAAAGGGGTGCCGAAAGAAAAATTGAAACATCGGATAAATGAAGTGCTTGAGTTTGTAAATCTGTCAGACGTTGCAGAAAAAAAGGTAAAGACTTTTTCAGGCGGCATGAAACGTAGGATTGGAATTGCACAGGCTATTATCAATGAACCGGAGATTTTAATACTGGACGAACCAACGGCAGGGCTTGATCCGAAAGAGCGCATTCGCTTTTCAAACATAATCAGTGATATGGGAAAGGACAAAATCGTGCTGCTGTCCACCCATATCGTGTCCGATATTGAAGCGATTGCGAACGAACTTGTAGTTATGAAGAAAGGTGAGGTTTTGGAGACCGGAAATGTGGACAATCTGGTGCAGACAGTGAAGGGACAGGTTTGGGAAACTGTTGTGAATCAGGAAACATATCAGAAACTCCGGAAAGAACGGTCTGTCATCCACTTAAAACAGATGGGGAAAGAGGTGCAGGTTCGATTCGTGGGAGAAAGGTATCCTGATGCAGAAAATCAGCAGGTAGAGCCGACACTGGAAGATTATTATATTTTTACTGGCGGTATCATGAATGAAAGTGAGGATTAAGAGATGAGAAATAATAAAAGATTTATTGCAGCAATGGCATGTGTGATGGTTATGGGACTGACTGCCTGCGGAAGCGGGGATGATAATGCAGCTAATAATATACAACAGGTAGAACCAATCCCTTTTACGGAAAATATGGAGCAGGACGGCAGTGATATAGAGGTGCACGGAGAAATAGGAACGCAGCAGGTAACAGAAGCACAGAATGTAATGGATACACAGGAAGCGCAGCCTACATCTGATGGACAGCAGGAAGCGCAGGAACAGGTAGCACCGGACAGCGATGAAGAATTGGAAGAAAAACTTGCAGCGTACCGTGAGGCAAGGGAGAATGCGAAACCTACCTCACTGGGAAATGGGGTGACGATGGGTGGTTCAGTGAGTGAGGATGAGTATGGCATTTCATACGATGCAAGTATTTTGGAGACCTTTGATTCGAGGGAAATAGCTGAAGCATACGGCACAGCGAATACCTATGTGGAGGATACTCTCGGAATTTCCGTGGAGACAAGGAATACCACATATCATTGTGTCGATCCGAGGATATGGGCAATTTATTCTGCAGAGGATAAAGGTGTCGCAAACGGGTATGATCCAGAAAATATCTATGTGGTTGAATATTGTGATAACGGAACATGGCAGTACCTGATCCTTGTAAGGGAAGGAAAAGGCAGCGCATGGAAAGTCATTCATCACGGCAGTTCATATATGGAATAATGGAGGGATGAGAATTGAAGAATTTAATCAAGCTGGAATATAAGAAATTGTGGAATGGGGTATCCATTGTTTCTATTGCTGCATTAAGCGTCCTTACCATTCTTTTTTCTGTAGTCACGCTGAATATCCAGCAGAGGGCGCTTGATAAGAACGGAAATATTGTTACCGGATTGTCGGCTTTCAGGGCATTAAAGGAGGCATCGGAAGATCTGGAGGGTGTAATGGATGGAGAATATATCCAAAATCTTATAGAGGAATATAATTCCAGCCCTGAAAAGGAATTTTTGGACAATAACCGGGGTTTTTTGGGCACAGGCGGAATGACAAAATATATCATCCCAAACTATGTGATCAACTATGCGTATTATAGCCTTTATATGTCGAATGGAAACGATATGATAGGGCTGGATTATGAGTTCTTAAATTCAGAAGAGAGTTTTTACCAGAAATTTAAGGATGCCATCATTGAGCAGCAATTGTATGTGAATAAAGAAAACGGAGTGTTTCAGTATTCAGAAGATCAGATTGAGGCATTGCAGAACAAGGTCGATCACTTAAAAGCGCCTTTTAAGGTTGCGTACCATACAGGGCTTGCTAATTTAAACAGCTATTTTGGAATGGAGTATTCTGTATTTTTCATCATCTTGGCATTCTGCATGGCTTCGGTGTATGCAAAGGATAGTATGAATGGCATTGACGAACTGGCGCTGTCCTCTAAGCATGGAAGAAATAAGGATATGAAAGCAAGATGGATAGCGGGAAATCTGTTTACTCTGACGGCATATTTGATTTATGTTGGTGTGCTTATGTTGGTGCATGGAATGATAGGCAGCCTGCATGGGCTTGGGGCTTCGGCACAGACATTCTGGTTTGACTGTATCTTTAATATCAGTATTGGAACAGGGCTGTTGCTTATCTTCTTTGGAGGGCTGGCAGGCGCTTTGGTCATTGCCAATATCGTGATGTTGCTGTCCATGAAGATAAAGAACTCCAAAGCTGCTGTGGTGGCGAGTATTGCTGTTGTGATGCTGTTGAGAAAGGGAACAGACACATACAGCCAGATAAAGCTGCTGAATCCCATAAGGTTTGGAGGAAGTGAGTCGGCTTATAATTTCCTATTTGTTGGCACAGCGATTATTCCCTATTTTGTTGTTGTTCTCATCCTGAGCATTGTATATGTAGCCGTTCTTTGGCTGATAATGCGGCTGTCATATAAAAAATATTATATAAACTAGGTCTTGTATGCCAGAGAGGTACGGAAATGAGGTAAAAATGTTAGAAATCATTAGAATAGAAAGAAAAAGGATATTGAGTATAAGGGCGTTTCTGGTTTTTTTGGCAATCGTTGCGTTATTTTCCATATATAGCGTTTATTCCATATTGAGGAGCTATGAAGTGCCAGGGGCGGCAGGGATTGCAGTGACATGGAATGAAAATCTGTCCCATGCAAAAGAAGCTCAGCAAGAGACACAGATAGACCGAGAATTTTTGAATCTAATGCGGCAGCATGAGGGGGAATTTACCTATGTGGATGAAAGAAATCTGGTAGAACTTGTAGCAGTTAACTATGACGGAAAATCCGTCAGGGATCTGTCTGATGAAGATATTGGTAATTTTTATTTAAAACGCTTATCCAATATCCGGGCAATGTTGGAGGAAAGTCAGGTGATCCGTTATACACAGGAAGAAATAGAGCAGTTTATGCAGAGTGCGGGGCAGGTATCCGAGATTGAATTTGCTTATGCGGAAGGATGGAAAGTTTTGAATGATGGCATGAATGATTTTGTGCCAGTGCTGCTGATCCTGATTTCCGTCCTGTTGCTGCCGCTTTTTGGTATTGACCCTAAAAGCAATATGACAGAGCTGTACCGCTCAACAAAATTGGGGAAAGTGCCGTTGGATCATGCCAGAATCCTTGCAGCATATATAATAGGTTTTTTTCTTTATTTGACAGGTATCGCTTTACACTTTGTAATAAAAATGGTGCCTTTTGGATTGAAAGGGGGAAATCAATGTATCCAGAGCAACGTAAAGACATTCTTTTCCCTTTATAATATCACGAATCTTCAACAGTTTTTACTTAATGTCATAGTTGGTTTGGTTGCACTGTTATTTGTTATTTCTTTTCTGCTCCTTGTGACCGTCATCATGGAGAAAATCATGACAAGTGCGGTAGTATTTGTATTTTTCTGGATTCTGTTACTGCTTTTTGAACAGATGTATCTCTGGCCAATCAACCACTATTTTGCCAATTTCATGCCGCTGCGAATGACTTCTTTTTCCCATTATTATGTGGGTAATGAGATATATAGGGTGTTTGGAAGTAGCCTGTCCTGTATGAGTTGGAGCGTTCTGGTGTCAGTTTTATTGTCAGGAATTTTGTTGGCGGCAACGATAGGATGGGAAAAAGTAAAAAGGAAAAGAGGTCTGTACTAACACTATGAGCGAGTTTTGAAAACCAGAAATGAGTTACTTTATGGGAGAATCTTAGAATGAAGTATAACAATAGAAATATCAGGATGAAAGAAAGGCGGGTGGGGTACAGGAAAAAGGGACAGACAGGAAGTAGGCTGCTTCTCCTTGCAACGGTGGCCGCTATTGCTATACTTGTGTTCCACATCAGAGACATAAAGGCAGAACTGGAAGAAATGCGGACTGCTCTGAAGCGGATTGAAGTGCTGCAATATGGCAGAATCGAAACCTCAGTAAAAGCTGGCCCGCAAGAGGAGACGGATTATGTCAGCAGCATTGCTATAATGAACGTGGAAAAGCCGGTACAGCGTACCTTGGAAGAAACGATCCAAAGACTGGAGGAATTGGGAAAAGAGAATACGGGCATTGCGGCGATCTGCAGGAACAGTTCACAATATCCGGAGGCTATGCTGACAGCCCTGGCAAATAATCCGGAGATGGCGGATTTTGTGGCGGGCTATCCGAATGGTAGCGAATACACGGCAGGAGGTCTGACAGAACTGGAAAAGGAGCAGGAATGTCCGCTGCTGCTTCAATGGGACCCACGATGGGGATATGAGCCTTATGGCGGGGACAGCTGTATCGGGCTTGCAGGATGCGGCCCCACCTGCCTGTCGATGATTTTGTATTACCTGACAAGGGATGAGACGCTCACGCCTGACAGGATAGCTGCCTATTCCATGGAGAACGGCTACTATGTAAACGGAACAGGCACCGCATGGGGGCTGATGGAGGATTTTCCTGAAATGTATGGCATCAAAGCCGTAGAACCAAGAATGACAGAACGTGCCGTAAAAGCGGCGCTGGATAAAGATAAGATACTGGTATGTGCCATGGGGCAGGGTGATTTTACGGTGTCCGGCCATTTTATTGTCATTTATGGCTATGATGACGGCGGGTTTTGGGTAAATGACCCGAACTGTGTGGCAAGGAGCAGGAGGGAGTGGACTTTTGAGGAAATAGAGGATCAGATTAAGAAAATCTGGGCTTATGAAAAGTAAAGGAGGACAGTTATGAGCAGAAATGAAAAAAGAAGAATGAGTATCTATGTGGTGACAGGGATCGTCCTGGTTGCGGTGGTGGCAGTCCTATCGGTGGCTGTGCTTAAGAAAAGAGATTCTAAAAATGCCCAGGCAGCAAATCCGTCTTATATGGATGAAAACGGAGGGGAGTATATTGCTGCGTTCCTGAAAGACATGACAGATAGTACCATAACAGTAGACATAGCCGAGTTCATTACGGATGATAACACGGAGCGGATAAAGGAGCTGAAACTTTCGGAAGAGGACATGCCGGACGGCTATTATATATACAATCCGGATGAGGAAACGGTTACATGGAAGCTGGACGGGCAGACCATATATACTTTTATTGATTGGAATGGCGATTTTACTGGTTCTGATTACCCGGAGGAGTACACCACAACGGATGCGGCGGAGTTTCAGAAGTATATTGGAACATATGAAGATTCGCAGCCGGGGATGCCGTTTTTCTTCCAGATAGAGGATGGAATGGTAAAGGTTATTCTGGAGAAGCAGTTTGCATAAGGGCAGTTTGCTTATTTGGCAGGATTGTATTCTGAAGAATATGGAATTTTAAGCCGATAAAGTTGATCCATGTCCGTATTTCGGGGAAAAAACCTGTAAGTTGGGAAAAATCAAAGTTTTTTCTGGCTTTGCATATATAATGAAAAGTAGCATATTGGTAGGGCAATTTGATATGTATCCAAAGAAAAACAGGAACCCTATTGTCTATGCAGACGGATATAAAATGATTATACGAAGAAAAGTTATACGGAGGATAAGTACAGCAAAAGACTGACAACAAAAGGGGAATTATAAATATCGGTACCATTTAGCTGAAACTTAAGGCACAGCAACCAACAGGTATGGAAACATCGTTTTCATAGGGCATGACATAGAAAAGCCAGCGGCACAGATACCAGTCTGACCTGCTGGCTTTTCTTTTTTTCGCCATACTACGTCTGTCTGGCTTCCAAAACGGAAGGGGCAGCATGGGGATTGCCTTCTGCCAGGGCGGCGGCCGTGGCCACCAGGACGGACAGGCTCCTTTCGTCACAGAGCGTGAGCAGCCTTAACAGCTCCTGGTATGTAGAGCCGGTCCTGTCATGGCTGTCCTGGAAGATACAGTCATCTGCGGATATATCCAGCGTCCTGCAGATATGGTAGAAATTTTCAATGCTTGGGGAACAGCGGCAGCGCTCCAG
>ERZ777011.2554-NODE-2554-length-14106-cov-2.993808_pt1 | contig 14106 bp, 12 predicted proteins | sample MGYA00374964_ERZ777011 | MGnify/ENA primary metagenome ERZ777011 (study PRJEB29310, sample SAMD00008975) | mouse gut metagenome | study: EMG produced TPA metagenomics assembly of the Metagenome analysis of fecal microbiota from mouse which was promoted...
CCTGCAAAGAAAAAGATTGCTCGAGGTCTTCTATCGTTCTTCTTGGCACTATTAACACCAGTGACGGCAGATTTAAGCGCTTCTGCTACACGGATTATGGCGGTATCCTGCCCTTTTATTTCCTCGGAAATTTTTGCTGCAAGCCCAGCTATCCTTCCACGCAGTTCTTTATCTCTCCAAGGATCTTGGCTCTGGCCAAAATCAAATTTGAGAACGGTTTTGTCAATGTTCTCCACCTTCTTATAAGAAGGAACATCATCAGGGCGATTTTCTTCTTCTTTGGTAATGAATGCCTTCAACTGCATCAGGCGGCGCAACGAATAGTTTTCTGTATATGCAGAGAACTTTTGTATTTTATCTGCAAGCTCACTATCATCCACCGGATCCATAATGTCAAGCATCTCTTGCTTGTAGAATGTTTCACGCATTTTACTGTCGGGCATAGGAATTAATAACTTTTTAACCGACGAGTTATTATTCTCAGACTCGAACCACGTAGGAAGGTCATTGATTTTATCTACAAACATCATAAGTCTGCAGCTTGAGTGTTCAAGTTGCGTTGCATTGAATAAAATCATCAAGATAGCATTCTCTTTGTCATCGGGACGCCCCGGCTCAGTCATATACCTTGAAACATTAGGTAAGATAAACATGAAGGGTTTCGCTTCACGATATTTTTCTTCCTTACGTTTTTCTTCAAAGTCGTTCATAGCATCGCAAATACGGCGGATATCGATTAGCCTAGCGCCCTGCATATCTTTCGTATCTTTTTCTTTTACGTTGTCCAAGTATTCCTTGCGATAATACTCCATAAACAACTCTATATTAGGAGAAGTAATTTTTTCACCCGAAGATGAATAAATAGTATTTTTATAAAAGACAAAAGAATTAAACCAAGTCTCATCTATTGTGCATGCTTGAGTATCGTTAGAATCCGCATCGTCGTCATCATCATTGTTTCTAGATGTGTCCAGCAATTCTTTTCCGCTTTGTTTTGTGTGATCGAAAAACACAATACAATAATCATCGCTATACATCTCTGCAATAGCTTTATCTAAAGGATGGTATGAAAATCCGTCACCGTTTTCAACTGGCTGCAAATCATTAATATTACCCTCCAAGATGAAACTACTAAATGTGTTCATATACATCTGCAGGTCATTTTTCCATTTTAAGTTGTACATTGCATACTCCTTTCAGATTGTTTTTTTATCGAAATTCTATTTAGATTCTCTTAATGGTATAGTTACATGCATTTTATCATATAACTTACCATATTGATTATAACAATTTTCGACACTTTTTGCAAGCGTATGAGAACGTTAAGCTTCTCACATTTAAAAAAATGCACAAAAAAAAGTGCTATTTGGGTAGCACTTTTAATTTGTTTTATTTGAAAGCGTTTTCAAGACTAAATAGCAACTTTATTTTCGTTTAACAGCATCTCAAATTTTGCTTTTTGCTCTTCATCGGCAATAACCAAAACGGTATCAACAGCCTCCTTAAAAGCATCTTTAAAATTAAACTCGATTCTTATTCCTCCGCCGTGTTCGACATATATCATTTTGATTAGCTCTTCAATCACACCTCGTGTAAGGATTGTAATATTTTGATACTTCTTAAATGCTTCCACGAAGCTGTTTTTAGATTCCGTATCAGGATTTGAACGGTTAAGTTCGTCGTTAAGCTTTGTAATCCTTAAGTCAAGTTCACCGATTTTTTCTGAGTAGTCTCTTTTAAAATGAAAATATTGGTCTTTAGATATTATTTCATTTTTGAAATCCATATATAAGTCATTTTGAAATCTTACAAGTTTTTCTCTTTCAAGCTCACACGATTTTTTCTCTTTTTTTAATCTTGACAATGTCAAATCAGTAGCCGGGTTGTTTTGTATATTATGCAAAAGATTATCCACTTCAACTGCTATAGCTACATATTGTTGTATGACAGTTAATACTACTTCATTAAGTTTGTTTACCCTTAAAGCATGTCTTGAACATTGCTTCCATTGCAAGTAAGAGCCGCATATAAAATAATAGAAAGATATACCCCTTTTAATATATCCGTTTTTCTGCATCGCACGTCCACAATCGGCGCACTTGATATACCCAACATAGAGAGCACCGGTTGCCAGTTCATTTTTAGGAGTAAATTCACCCGTACTCTTGTGCTGCCAAGTATCGCGCTGAAATCTAGCTTGTACTTTTTCAAAAGTATCTTTATCAATTATTGCTTCATGAGTACCTTCCTTGATGATGTATTTGTCAATGGGCATCGGTACACTTTTTCTTACTTTATGACTAATCGTTTGAGTTTTTCCTTGGACCATATCACCAGTATACATTCGATTTTTTAGCAACCGGCGAATAGTATCATTTGACCAACCATTATTATTATCAATGAATTTTAACTTGTTATTGTTGTTTTTTAATCCTTTACTGTTTTTATATTCTGTAGGATTAAGTATGCCAAGCGCTTTCAGTTTCAATGCAATATTATATATGCTCATCCCGTTTAAAAATAATTGATAAATCAGACGAACATTTTCGGCTGCCTCTTCGTCAATAATGAGTCTATGATGGTCTTCTGGATCTTTCATATATCCATATAACGCAAAAGAGCCAATGTATTCCCCTCTTTTTCTTTTAGCGTTAAAAGAGCTGCGAATCTTGCTGGAAATATCTCTAGCGTATTCATCATTCATAACATTTTTGAATGATACAGTTGAGTTCTTCATTGACTGCGGATTTTTATAACTATCAATATTGTCATTGACTGAAATAAATCGCAATCGAAGCAACGGAAACACCACTTCCAAATAGCGACCTGTCTCGTGGTAATTACGTCCAAATCGAGACAAGTCTTTTACAATAAGGCAATTCACTTTGCGTGCTTTGATATCATCTAACAGCCTAGACATATCTGGACGATCAAAATTTGTGCCGGTATAGCCATCATCTGTATAAACGTCAAAAATATCGATGTCCTGATTTTTTTCAAGATAGCGATCAATAATTTTGCGTTGATTTATAATGCTGTCGCTTTCCATTTTATCTCCGTCTTCACGCGACAACCTCAAGTATATTCCACATTTCCAAGTATTAGGTTTTTCGGCGGTAAAGCTTGTGGTTTCATACTTACTTGTTCTTCCCATACTCATACCGCCACCTCCATACTTACACGAGCAATAAAATCATCAATAGGTACAAAACGGTTATTATCTATGATAGTTTTATTAGCATTAATATAATCTACGGCCCTCTTAAATGCATCCTGAAACTTAAATACTATTTCCAACCCACCGCCTTCATGGACATAAATTACATCGATAAGGGCGATAAGCACTTCCCTTGTTAATTTGTCTAGATATTTAAATTTAGTGAAATTTTTTATAAATTCATTTGAACCATCAATACCCTCTTTTTCTTGTTCTAATATCTGAGATAAGTTATTAATCACAGCATTAATATTACTAATCTCGTTTTCATATTTCTCCTTTAAAAGAAGATACTGTGCCCTGGAGATTAATTCGTTTTTATAATCAGGATACAAATCCAGCAAAATATTTTCAATCTTTATTTTTTCTTTGCGTTTTTCTTGAAGCAATGCTTCTATTTTTTCGGTAGCGGCCGTCTTTTTGGGTGATTTATTTATTGCTTCGATTAACTCCTCCATCACAACTGCCATATCAATGTATTTTGATATGACCGTCAAAACAACTCGTTCGAGAATATCTGATCTTGTTGTATGCCGTGTGCATGCAGCTTTCGTTTGCATGTCGTATGTTGAGCAAGTATAGTAATGATATAGCTCACGAAGATTTTTATGCCCAGGCATTTTCTTTACAAGTTGTCTGCCGCAATCTGCACATTTTAAAAAACCAGAAAAGAGAGCAAGTTCCTTTGTTTTTTGGGAAGCTCGCATATCTCTATTAATCATTTTTTGTAAATTAAAGTATAGATTTTTATCTACAATGGCTTCATGATGGTTTTCAATGATTACCCATTTATCAGGATCTATTTTACGGAGCTTTTTTACTTTGTGGCTGATGGTTTCGTGTACTCCTTGCACCAAATCTCCGGCATACGTTCTATTTTGTAAAATATTTTTTATTGTTTGAATACACCAAAGACCTTTTCTGTTTATGTCCCTACGGTAATTTGGATACTTTTCTGCTTTATATTTTGAAGGGCTGGGAACACCTAATTCGTTCAGTTTAAAGGTTATCCATCGATATGTTTTTCCTTCAGCAAACCATTGGAAAATCTGTTTAATGACACTAGCTGCTTTAGGATCAACCAATAGTTTACCCCTGTTATTTGGATCGCGTTCGTAGCCATAAAGCGCAAAGCCACAAAGATATTCTCCATTTTCAAATTTTGCAACAAACGTACTACGAACTTTTTTAGAAATATCGCGGCAATACTCCTCATTCATAACGTTTTTAAATGATACGGAAATATTGTCCATCGAACTCGGAAATAGATAACTATCAATGTTATCATTTACTGAAACAAAGCGAACATCCATTACGGGGAAAAATATATCCAAGTACTGACCTGCTTCCAAATAGTTACGACCAAATCGTGATAAATCCTTGACTATCACACAATTAACGCGCCCCAAACGAATATCCTCAATCATCCTTAAGAATTCAGGTCTATCGAAATTAGCACCAGTATAGCCATCATCCGAATATTCAGATACGACGTCGATATCAGGGTTTTCAATTAAAAAGTCTTCTATGATTAATCTTTGGCTTGATATGCTATCGCTTTCGAGCTTGCCGTCATCATCTTTATCGCCATCTTCTTTTGATAAACGCAAATAAAGCCCTGCCCTCCATTTTGCTGTGGAAGGCACGGCTTTATTTATATTCGTATATTTACTTGTTCGTGCCATAATTGTATCTCCAATTTTACTTGGCGATAACATTTAAGACACTTTTAACATGAGCTTATTATACCACATCACCAAATAAATATCAACCCTTTTAACGGGAATTTTTAGTGAAAACTGCTTCCAAACTTTTCTGTAAAGTCGGTGCATTATCTGAAAATGACACCTTTACTGGTATATCGCCGACTTTAAAGAGATATGGATTACCGATTTGTAGCATGAAAGATAAGACACGTTCCAATACTGGTTTATCTCTATTGATACGGACGGTTGAAATATCTTTCAAATCTTCCACGTTTACATCGCAGATATTCTGCGCTTTATATTGTTCCAGTTTATCGTTCGATATCATCAAATAAATTTTCGACATTCCAAAAAGAAAATAAACTTGTTTAATTTCCTTTTTTATCGTCGTCCCCCAAAATTGAAATTAACTCCAACCAAAACTCGGTGTCCTTATTGGGTGCCGACCAAAGCCTAATTGAAAGTATGTTAATTGCCTGCTCCCTAAGACGATAATAGTGTCTTGAGGATAAATTTAATCTATATAGGATTTCATTGTGATTCAATGATTCGGGCGTAATATATGTCAAATAGATTAGATCGTATAAGCGCCCACCGTCTTCCGGTTTCTTTTTTAAAACTGTAAGCGCTTCGTTTACTCTATCTAATATAATTCGCGTTTTCAGAACACTTTCTAACCGATTTTCAATTTTACGATTTCCCCTAGTTATTTCCAAATCCAAACGTTCTATTACTTCATCAACGTTTTCAAAAGGCTGCTCAAGTTCTTCAGCAATGGTATCCGGAAAACATTCAAGCATCCAAGTAATATTTTTGTAATGCTTTAAAAGCAACTCAGTATTGTGAAATGCCACCAGCTGTTTCTTTTGCTGGGATTCTCTGAAACGTTCGTCACTAATGTTTATATCAGCCATCAATCCTCTTTTAGTAAATAATTGTAAAAGCATTTCTCTTTCTTTTGTAGGCAATTGTGTGTCTTTGTTCATAATTTGGCTCCTTAAATAATAGGCTTCATTGGTAAAAACGAAGACAGTTTTTGACGTCTAACAGCATCGACGAAGGTAGTAATTATTCGACAAAATTCATATTTTAAATTTCGATATGTTCTTAATAATGTGCATTAAAATGTACTGCTGTAAGTCTTCATCGAGTTTGCCTTTTATATATGAACTGCCATTTATTAGTGGCTTATATATTTCTAAAATTCTTTCAATAGCGGCAGAATTGCCTAATATTGCCTTTTCTAATGTGTTCTTAAATTCTTCTGGTTTCATTTACTTATTATCCTCCATTTTATTTCTGAGTTCTTTTAGAGCTAATGAATGTTGATTATAGATATATTGCACGGAGCATCCCATTTTAGCGGCAACCTCCTCTGCCGTAAAATTATGTACAAAAATGAGAATAAGGATTTGTTTACGCTTTTCAGAAAGTCCTTTAAAAACACGTAGCAAATCCTTATTCTCAAAATCAAAATCATTATTATTGGTAATTAATTGTGGTTCGTAAACCAATTCGTGAGATAATTTTTTATCGTCAATGGATAATTCTTTAGGTCGCTTCTTTAATCGTCGTATGTAGTCAATTTTTGCCCTCTTAACAACAATTTTAAGCCATGCTGTAAACCTATAACGAACATCGTCTGCGTCTTGTCTCATTCTTCTGCTCCTTATAATTAAATTGCCGAAGAAAGAAAATAACTTCCTAACGGCGAAGCACGCCATTGGAAGTCATTAAACAATACGATGGTATTTACCTTGTAGTATCAGTTACTACTGTTGAAACATAAAACTGCAAATTTTTCATTTGTTACTCACAGTCAAAATGCTCATGTGGAATTTATATCACCAACATATGACGCTATCGTTTATCCAATATTATTATGCACGTGCCCATATGTTAATGATATAAAAATTATGACAGAAAAAATTGACTAATTAGGAAGATGTAGCACATAATTTGTCTAAAACGATTTTAAAAAAGAGCCCCTTTCGAGGCTCTTAAAAAATCATACTATAATTAGTTTAGAAAGTAATTTAAAATTTAACCGAATAGAGAACATATCCCGCTGAAAACAAAACATCCTTTGAAAAAAACTGTTCGTTTAGTTCGTCATAATGCTTTTCGCAAAACTCAGTGACCTCTTTTGCGATCTTAGACTCAGGATTTTCTCGTAGCATCCGTGCAAAATCGTTTGGAATAAAACTAAACCAAGTTTCAAAAAGATCCTTTTTTTCTTTTCTGGACATATTCGAAGTATTTATGCCGTAGTGTTCCAAAACTATCTCTCTGGGCTCCATCTTTCGAATATATGAATAAATCTGTCTACCCGTATACCTGTATCCACTATAAATATTGTGAATATAAAACGATTGAAATTTTGCAAACATTCCATCTTTGTCAGGATAGGCAAATACTGCCCCATCGTCAACATCCCGAATGAGCATAACAGCATCGTCGTTTAAGTAGCTTTGAATTGCCTGCAACACTTTAAAAGGTTTTTTAAAATCCATGATTGCCATGCTTAAATAAACAAGATCAATCCCATCAACCCCTGCCGTATGTAAACATTTTTCAAGTTGGGTTTCAAAATCATCGGATTCAAACTGAACCTGGAAAAAATCTATCTCATCACCGTTTTCTCTTTCTAATTTCTTCGCGTTGCCTCGCAGCGCCACGTTTTTATCATAAGTAAGTGCTATTACTTTCTTGATTTTCGGATCGGCTAAACGAGCATACGAACCCGTTGTGCTTAAAACATTCACATCGAGGCATACGACATTCTCTTTGTCTTCTAACAGTTTTGTAACGATTGGTATTTCATATTTCGAAAGTAAATGATCTTCCGTTCTAAGTCTATGCTTTTCTAATTCATCCTCATCGTAATAATAACGGACATCATATTGTCTCTCGTTGAGCTTTATTTGCTTTTCATCGAGATTGACATTACGAAGCATAGATAATAATTTTTTGATTGTGGCCTCGAAGTACTCTCTGCTAGCCTGAACTCCATTGAAAAAAGGAAGCGCCTGCATAGACGACGGCAGCTGTTCAGGAAAACTAAAACCTACCATCATGACTGGAATGATATTCTTTTTTTGTTCCATGGCATGTTCAATTTCAAGCCTTAACCAATCGTTTTCATCCTCACATCGATCCAAAGAATCCGGTGGCAATACAAGGACAAAATTTTCACAACAGTCGATTGCTTCATAAAGTTTTGTATTGAACTGCCCAGACCTGAGTTCTTCGAGATCTAAAAACACAGAAAGCCCTACATTGCGAAAACATTCATAAAGCAATCGCGCCATAGCATAGCCGCCATCACGTCTGTAACTAATAAAAATATCCATTATTCCTTACCTCCTTTGTAATACATTTTATAGCACGGAACTCCATGTACCCCCGGATATTCAAAAGCAATTTCGAAACCCAGTTTCTGATATAATTTCCACGCAACGTTATTTGCGATAACGCACTCCAGTGAACAAAGATTTTTTTGTTCTAATACGACTCTTAGCATTGCTGTCGCAATACCGCAATTTCTATATGCGGAATCGACAGCAACATTTGCGATATAGTAACCGTCATCCTCACCGCCCATTTTCGAATAATATGCTTCAAAAACTTCTTGTGTGCGTTTATCTTCTTTGACGTTTGCAAGCTTAAATGCCTGAGATATATATTGTCTATCTTCTACAAAAGGAGTCTGCTTTGACACAACCATACCGGCTATAGCTCCGTTTGGCATTACTGCTACGGTAATGTTCTTCCTGTTGTATAATGTAGGAAGATCTATCATATGGCGTATGACTTTGACACCATCGTCAATACTATCAAACCAATTTGGATACACATACGGATCAGTTAAATAAATTAATTTAGCAACTTGACTGATGTCATCGTTTGGAGAGAGCATCCTGATTACTAATTGATTCTGTAATTTATTCATATTTTACCCCATAAACGTTACCGTATAGCTCTTTAACAATGCTTGAAAAATCAAGTGCTCCCGTACTCATAAGCACCAATTTACAACCCGTTCCGCCCTTTCGATAGGAAGGCTGCATGTAGTCATTTTTATATACAGTAAACCCGTGTCTTTCATAGAAGTGTATTCGACGTGCTTGGATGCTCGTCATCGGCGGCTCAGATTCTAACACAAGAATTCCAAATTTTTGTGCCAACAGATCAATAGCTTGTCCACCATATCCTTTATTGCGAAATTTTTCATTTATGACAAAATGTTCCAGAAATGTAAACCCATTCAAGCTCCAGACACACATAAAACCAATTTTTTTGTCTTCAAGTTTAATGTTATAAATACAATATTTAGGGTTATCACACACAAGAAGAGCGTCTTCGTAATCGCGAAGTTCCTCAATAACGAAATTTTGTCTCATTTGCTCATAAATACTTGGTATTTCACGTTTTTCAATTCGTTCAAGTTCCATTGCGGCTCTTTGCTCCTTTTAATTCTTAATTATAATCCCAATTGTTTTGCTAGTTTTTTTGCTTCAATGTATTGAGATGAATCTTCCCCATAACGTTGTGCTATTCCATCTAGCCGTTCACTGCTGGAAACCGATGAACCATCAGGACCTACTAAAAAGTCCGCAACGTTCAACATATACAGTTCTTCCGATGAATAAGTCTGTTGAACCTTACCGTGATGCTTAACTTCGTTTGCAAATTGAAATCCGCATTGTTTTAAAATATCCGCACCTTTATCGGCATGCTCACTTTGAGTATCAGCAAACTCGTATCCGATATCGTGAACATATCCAAGCACGAACATCTTTTTCGCCCTTTCAATATCCCAGCCACGTTCAAGCGACATTTCATATAGTTTACGAGCAACACCAATGCAGTGTTTTAATCTATCTTGCGTTATTTCCATACTTAAATCCTTCTTACTCCCTCATTAATAAAGCATATAACATCATTCACGCGGATTCTTTGTGAGTCTGCCATAGGTAAGTTGGGAAGCTCTGCGAGATCTACCCATTTATACTCTGTAGATTCGTCGTCAATATGTTCTTTACCATTCTTTACTGTACCATAATATAAGGTCGAGAATTCTTGCCGAACCTCCCCATCTGAATATTCAACAACAATTTTAGGATCAGTATATATCCCAATAATGTCACGAATTTCAATATTAAGTCCCGTTTCTTCAAGAACTTCTCGGACTGCGCAATCTTTTAAGCTTTCGCCGAACTCCATTGTCCCACCGGGCATTGTCCAATTGCCACTATCGCGCCGTTTTAACATAAGTAATTTATTATCGGATATAAGCGCTACTGCTGCTGCCGGATGTATGGAATTTGCTTTCGGTGCATCAGAACTATGATAATAATCTTTACGTACTGTACGCAATTTTTCGGAAAGCCATTTTTCGACAGTGCTATCCGGTTCGACAATTTGCTTATCATTTATCGAAGGAACTTTAATAAAAAGAATTTCTGTACCCGGCTTAGAACGCTGCGCATATGTTGTACCAGAACAAATAGCAAAAAAGTCCCCTTTGATAAATTCGTGCGTTTCACCAGTATCCAAATCCAAATACTGAGTTCTACCACTAATCATATATTGGTATTCAACCGCAACATTATGCTTGTGGGGTAATTCACTATTATAATCCTTATATGATGTAATTCCTATCTCTACGTCTTCATTTTTTATGAAATCCAAAATTTGCGGTTTTTTTAAATTACCTACCAAATATTGTCTAGTCGTATTTTCAAGTGACTGACGAACAGATAAATTTTTGATGAGTTTAAACTGCCCCATAGTAACCTCTCAAAGAAAATATAAATGCAAGTCAGATATTGTTAGTTTATCGATATTGTGTAAGAACTCAGTACAATATCTATACTGCACTGTTTCTGACAACGCAATTAATTCAGTATCACAGACTTGAAATATTCCATTTGCCTTATCTAACAATAACGAAACTATTCCCGAATTTATTTGCCCCCATATTTGGCTTATAGAATCGTAAATTTCTTTGGCTTTTTCCAACATCTCTTTCGCAATATCTAAAGAACCAATTTCCAAATATACAGCAGCTTGTCCAAGGAAAGAATGGGCAACCCACCCCATAATTCCCCTATCATTTGTAATGCCATACATTCGCTGATAACACGATAGCGCTATGTCATAGTTACCCAAATGTCTAAACACTTCCCCTATGGCACCAAGTAAATATATCTCGTAACGCGATTCGATTTTGGCTTCCGGTGAAATATAACGTTTAGAAAACTCTAAGGCTTCTGCATACTCTTTTTTGCTGCAATATATATCTATAAGTTTTCTTACAGAACGTGCCTCATAATCGTTAAAATTATTTTCTACTGCAAAATTGAAACTTTTAGTAACCCATTCATCAGCTAAATCCATGTTTCCGTTCAGAACAGCAAGATTGCCACCGAGCAGAAACAATAATTCATTATATTCCTTCTTGAACGGGGTTCCAGAAATACAATCAGCTAATGTCAATGCTTCTTTAATTAAAGTTTCGACGGGAACAAAGAACATACTATTATGAATTTTTCGTATTGCAATCATAAGGTATTCTTTGTTATTGATAATAGTGTCGTGTGATAATTTGTTTAAAAAGTCTGAGTATGCCGAAACAGCTTTGCGGTAATTTCCACTGACGTGAATCATATCAATATAGATATTGAATATTTTTGTTTTGAGCTTATCTATACCGAAACGCTCAATCATCCAACCCACAACAGCTTCAATAAATCTTCTCTCACTTCTGCGCTGCTGTGTTTCTAAAAAATCTTCTAAATTTACGTCACTCCACAATCTATCTACAAGTTTACTTTTTTCCCATGAATTCGGGAACAAATTCACGCAACACCAGTAAGGAAAAAGTGGCGTATCCTGCTCCAAAAGAAAGCGCTCAAGCTCTCTCCATTGTTCAAGATAAATATATGTATTTATGATATGAGTCTGAATAAAGTAGTTCTCATAGTCATATATACTATTTATTCTTTCTAATGGAATTAAATCTTTGATAAGAGCTTCCTGATAATACTTTAATAATTTAGATGCCCCAATGGTTTTATCAACAAAGTAACTATAATTTTTTTCATAGTCGGTCAACCATTCAATAAACGATTTATGAGCAAAGGAATACGTAATTATGGGTTGACTGATCCCATCAAGAAACGTTTGCTCTTCACTGACCATACTACCAAGCATAGCAATCCTACGTTTCAACTCTATTAAAGATATATTAAGTGCCTTACATATTATCGTTGCCGGTAATCTGTTTTCGGCAATTATTAATTCAAGCACCTCTTGAATTGAAACAAATTTACTTCTATCGCTTCCGAACTTGCGTCTGAAAGTCTGCTCATAAAAACTATCAATGCTGGAAGGATAAGCATCGTAATCCAAAATATCGAAATCGCCTTGCTTGACTGCCTCTAGGAATAGTGAAGCATACAAAAAGTTGCCGCGACATTTTTCGTCTAAGCTTTTAAGTACTTCATCATATTGTTCTTGTGTTATGTCAAGACTTAATTTCTCTAAGCTCCCCTGTAAATATTTACGTACATCATTTATATTATCTGTGCTCTTTGCATCTATGGAATACGGATTAAATTTTTTAAACAGTGGTACAATATCCGACTCCGGTCTCGAAGTAATTACTAATGCTAACCAATGCGGCAACTTGTTGATATTGTCAGCTAAAACATTTGCTAATTCATTGCAACCATTGTGTTCTGCTTCATCGAGCCCATCAATGAGCAGCAACAACCTATCCCTACCACCATCAATAAGATTTGATAAGGGTTGAATTATTAAAAAGTCAAATAATTCCTGGCAAGTCATTGAATCCAATTTGTCAGAATGTTGTTTTAACTTTTTTAAAAGAAGTTTGCGATAATCGGGAAGTTTTGCAGCAAGTTTGTGTGCGATTAATTTAGTAACGGTACCCGCTGGATTGTTACCTGACCTATTCCACTCACAAAATACTCCACATATTACATTAGGATTATAGTGAATCTGATTAGCCATAAAACAGCTTTTACCTGAACCGGATTCACCGTATAGGATAAAGGCTTTTGATTGAATATTGTTAACTCGCCAACTTTCTAACAGCGATGATAGCCATTCTCTACCTATGTATTCTTTGCTAAGTAGCATTAACTCTTTAACGTCACTTAACACAGGTAATAGATAATTATCTACATCTTCAATCTCACCTTGGAAGGACTGAAACTCATCCGAATCAATAGCTTCTAATAGTTGATTGAATTTATTAGAATACCACTGTTCCCATTCTTCCGATTCAAACTTTAAGCTCGTCCAATCGCTCATATCTAGCCATTGAACATCACTTAAGCTAGTCGGTGGACTAACGTTCTTTTCAGGCTCTAAAAGGACCGTTTTAATATTACCGTGTTTCTCAGTTAATGCAATTCTGATTTCGTCCAAGCACACGCCCGGATCGCGAACTGAATGTTTACTTAAAAATGCAATAACACCTTGAGAATCCAATAATCCCGTAGTTATTCTTGTACGCCATTCGTCTCCGGCTTTTATTTCACTTTTATCAATCCAAACGGTATGCCCGAGTGCTTCAAGATCACGCTTGATTCTAGATACTAAACAGGTGTTGGCATCGTGTCCATAACTGAAAAATATCTTTTTTGAGACCCTTGTATCCAGTGTAAAAGTATGACCGCAATCCTCGCAAATATAAAGATTGCGTTTTTTACTAAACATTACATCTTCAGATCCGCATTTTGTGCATTTAATATCCATAGTAAAAATATCACTTTGCTTTATTTATAACAAACTTATATTTTAATATAAATTACACAACTACAATGGCATGGGTTACCACACTGAGGACAATTAAATCCTTCTCTAATACTACTTTCATACCAGTAGTTTGGAATCTCAATTGCATGTTCAAACCCACATTTCTCTAAGATTGAAGCAATATTAATAATTCCAGCGTGTTTCCACGCAGGAGAAGCAAAGCTTGTAACACCTTGTTTTTCCATTGTTGATAAACTCTCACCGACCAGCATTGAACCTAATCCCAAGTTTTTAGATCGTTCATCTACTGCTACTGTTTTAATAATACCAATATGATTCTCAAATTTCAGCTCATTAATATCTTTACCGTAAGTAATTTCTTTAAGTTCGCTG
>ERZ777011.2555-NODE-2555-length-14090-cov-35.978839_pt1 | contig 14090 bp, 12 predicted proteins | sample MGYA00374964_ERZ777011 | MGnify/ENA primary metagenome ERZ777011 (study PRJEB29310, sample SAMD00008975) | mouse gut metagenome | study: EMG produced TPA metagenomics assembly of the Metagenome analysis of fecal microbiota from mouse which was promoted...
ACGGATTAGATTTATACCTATCTGTTTACCAACAAATTAACCACTTCTGCATCGGTAAATAATTCATTGATACACAATGAATTATAATGATAGTAATTGACTGTCATTGAGCGAAAAAACTTGAAGACATCGCATAGCGCCTAATGCTGATAACGGTCAGTATTAGGCGTTTTTACGCACTTATTTGTACGGATATTGTACGTCGTTGACCATCCCCACCCCAAGCGTCAGCAAGGTGGTGGAGGATGTGGTACGTCACGGTACGCCGTGATACGCCACGATACAAAAAATGGTGAAATCAACACGTATGATATGAGTAGCAACATTAAAATCGAGAAAATTTGTGAGTGGTGTGGCAACAAATTCACCGCTCAGACTACCGTCACGCGCTTCTGCTCGAAGCGTTGTTCGGAGCATTCCTATAAGGAGAGAATGCGACAGCGAAAAATCGCTCTGTCAAATCAAGAAACGAAACTGCAATCAGGCAGTGGCAGCAAGTGGCGTGACAAGGATTTTCTAACACCTACGCAAACTGCGGAACTGCTTGGCATTGGTCGCATGTCCATCTATCGATATATTCGTGCCGGGAAAATAAAGGCCAAGAGGTTTGACCGAAAGACACTCATCTGCAAAGCTGATTTGATGGCTATGTTCGATTTTCTTCTTCCACCGAAAGAAGAAAATCCAGAACCCGTTGAGAAGAAGGATAAGACCATCAAGGAGTTTTATACTCGCGCTGAGATTCGGGAGAAATTTGGCGTGAAGGATTCATGGATTTATAAAGTTGTGGCCGAGAATAATGTGCCGAAGACCATTCTTCGTGGCAAGGCCTATTTCAGCAAGGCGCATATCGACCGGCTTTTCTCGACTCGGAAAGAAAATCCGGAAATCACCGAGTGGTATTCGGTTGAGGATATTCAACAGAAATATGGTATGACGCTGTCGGCTATCTATTCGCTGGTGTCGAAGGTCGGTATTCCCAAGCGTAAGGAAGGCCCGAAGGTGTATTACTCCAAATATCACTTCGATGTTGCAAAGGGCACAAAGTCGGCTGAGGATGTCGAGTTCATTTCGGTGGCCGATGCCATGGAGAAATATTCTTTGACCCGTGACCAGCTGTATCACTACGTCAAGACCTACAAGATAACCAAGCTCCGTTGCGGCAAGTATGTTAAGTTGAACGCCAAAGAGTTAGCGGAGTTATTCAATCCTATGATTCAGTTATAACCCGGTGATTTTGGTCACTGAGAAACCACCTATTTCCTTTGCACATTATAATCAGAATATTGCTGTCCGGTAAAACTTTGACATGATAGGAAATGGACTATTTTTATCTCATACAGCATGAAACAGACTCGTATAGATGTCTTTTAAGGGCTTTTTGATGCTTAATGCTACCAATTTCACATCGCCTCAAATGACAAGCCCTTTTTCGTAAAACAGGTGTAACTTATTATATTTGTAGAGAATATATGATTTTGTATTTTTTTACCGGACAGCAAAATAATCAGAAAAAGAATATGAAAGCATCAAGTATCTCAAAAGTCACTCTCCGTCAGGAGAAACTCAAAAGCGGCAAATTGTCGCTCTACCTCGACTTCTACCCGCCTATCTGGAATCCGAACATCAAGAAGATGTCGCGCCGGGAATTTCTCGGTCTGTATCTTATCGCCGAGCCGCAGGACAAATTTGAGATGGACTACAACGAAGCCATTTTGATAAAAGCGCGTGGCATTCGTGCGCAGCGTGAGATGGCAATTATCAATGAAGAGTTTGGCTTCATCGACAAGACCAAGAAGCACGCTGACTTCCTCTCCTACTTCGAGAACAAGGCGAAATCGAAATATCAGAAGTGGGAGATTGTCTATAAGCACTTCTGCGAGTTCACCAATGGCCGTTGCCTCATAAAGGATGTGACTATCGGCCTATGCAACGACTTCCGGAGCCACATCCTCAGTCTGCGCGTCAAGAAAAAGAAGTATGCCAAAATCGCCACCAACTCCGCCGCCGGATATTGGTCAACTTTCCGTGCCCTGCTCAAAATGGCATATAAGGAGGGTCTGCTGAATGAGAATATCAATGACCATCTGGAATCAATCGACTGGGAAGAGCCGAAAATCAACTTCCTTGAAATTGAAGAAATCAAGAAGCTTGCTGCCACACCATGTAAGGTCGATGTGCTGAAACGGGCATCACTGTTCGCTTGTCTCACCGGCTTACGCATCAGCGACATCCTTCAGTTGAAATGGGATAATATCGAAATGTCGCCCGATGGCGGCCACTGTATGCGCATCTGCACACAGAAGACCAAGACACAAGCCACTCTACCACTCAGCGAAGAAGCATTATCCTATTGTGGAGAGCCGAGCCGTGGACTCGTATTCAAAGGATTGAGCCGCGCCCATACCCGCGAGCCATTCAAAAGTTGGCTGAAAGCCGCCGGAATCACCAAGAAAATAACCTTCCATGGCTTACGCCACACCTACGCAACCCTGCTGATAACCAACGGCACCGACATCTACACAGTATCGAAGATGCTCACCCACAAAAACATCGCCACTACCCAGATCTACAATCGTGCGTCAAGGGTGTAACTTTAACTATATTTTAACATTTGAAGCGCAGTCTATACCTGATGTCGGCTTATTTGAGGTGGGCGATTACTCTGTAAAGTGGGGTACGGACACCGTTGGCAAGCGTTGGCTTTTCCCTTTTGGTCTGCACTTTGTAGAGTGTTTCAAGGTCGGTTATCTTGCCTTTCTTGCCATGTCCGAATTTCTCAAACACCACATTCATCGTGGCTCTCATCTCTGCGGAGGAATACAGTCTATCTCCGACCGGAAAACGAGCCTGCATCTCCGCTATCAGACGTTCTTGATTGCGACGGAGTTTGATTTCCTCTCTGATGCTTTTCTCTTTGTAGCAAAGAGCCTTAATCCTCATCTCGCCCAATTCCTCAAAATACATTGATAATTCAGGATATTTTTGCGCCAACGTTTGTGCCGCGAGGTCAAACTTCGCACGATTAGACTTGTAGTCGCAGTAGCGTTTCATGCGTTCTGCAAACGGCTCATCCTGCATCACGTGTGCCAACTGTTCCTCATACTCCAGATACCGTTGATTGCCTGATATGTCAAAATTGTTTTCCTGCAACTGATTACGCACCACGATACCGTTTTCATAGTTATACTTCTGCAAATCAAACGCATATCTTTCTCCAAGATACGCTATTTGATTGAAGATGAATCTGTCTGTAGCTTCATCGTACATAGTGAACGATTCATCGAATTTCAGCATCTTCTGCAACCGCGTAGTGTCTCTGATTCGTTTTTGACGCAACGTGCCACTTGAAGCGTTGTTGCTCTCTATCTCTGCTTCTGTCAACTGCTTTTTCTCTGCCAATTCACGTTCAAATTCCTCTTTCGATTTCTCGCAAGCCCCTACATTATAAATAAACAGCAGATACCTGCGAAACGGATTCTCTGCCAATCTCTGCCGTCCGGCTATCTGCACACGGTCAGTGGCTATGTCTATTGTAGTGTTGACCCTCTTGTTGTCGCTTATAACAAACGTGGTGGCGTTGGTGGAATAGAAGTCGCATCCTGCAAATGCCGTGGACGTGCAGAACGTGAACATTTTGTGTGGCTCTCCCTTTAATGGAATACGTCCTCGTTCAAAACCGCCGTCCAATTTCGCTATCTTCGTGTCGTTGTCGCTGGAATTTCCAACGATTATATTCACTTCATCAGGGTTTAGTTTGGTGTGGTCTATCAGCTTCACTATATTGTCCACGCTGTTAAGGAATATTACGCACTCCTTTGACAACAGCACTTTTCCATTATCCTTAATCCGTGGGAAAGCACCTCTCTTAAAGGAGTTGATTATCTCTATGGCTGAATCTATCGGTCGTTTTGACCGTAACCTTATCACCTTGACTTTCTCCACGTCTTGCCAATGCATTACATAATACGGAATATCCTTGAACTCGTCTATCTGTTCAAGATACGTGTCAATGATAGGCGTTGCCGAGAGGTAGGTAACATAGTCAAATGATTGCAACTGCGCCAACAGCCGCATCTCCACCTCTGACTTAAAAGTGCCGTCTGACAGCAGATATTGAAACTCGTCTGCCACAACTCGCCACTCGGACGGCTCTGCGATGCACCTTGCGACTTTCGGAAGTGAATCATACGACACCAATATTTTGGGGCAGTCGGCAGTGGCGATATATTCTCTTATGGCATCTTCACGGAAGCGGTCAATAACAAGGAGCGTGTCAGGATATTGTTCGTGCTTGTTTATCAGCAGATTGTTTCTCGGACTGCATATTATTGTCTTGTGTCTATCTTCAAGAGCAAGTGTTGTCGCTCCACAATTCGGAATCCCCTTATTAAGAATGCCGTTGGGAAGCTCAAAATCTTCAATTTGGCTCAGATACTCAATGCCTTTCGGCACTTCGATTGGTGTTTTGTTCATGTCTTTACATCGTTTGAATTTTTTAGAAGTCACATCTTGTTTGTCTGTGTCCACGTTTTAACGTGAAAAATCTGATTATTTTAGGAACTCAGGAAGAAATTTTGGACATTCTCGACCAAAATAAAACCGAAACGGCGAAATTCCGGCTTTATTCCGATGTCAAACATGAGTTGGATATATGATAAGCAATGCGGATTCAAAGAGGTGTAGGAGATTTGATTCCGAATCACTGATATGCAAATTTAGTCAACTTTCCGCTGGCTTCCAAATAAATATCGCACATCCATAGGAAACGCTACTTCGCATAGCGTTGAAGTCTGATTTTTCTATTCCGGGACATACATAAGAAACGGCACTACTCCACAAATGACAAAAACGCCATTTGCAACTCCAATAAATAATCCAATTCTAATCGAGATATATAGCGGTCTGCAATACGACCGTGAATCCGGCAAAAATCCAAATATAAAATACGTCAGGTCAAAACGCGCCAATTTATGACTGCCTATAAATGCTGAAATAGCGACAGCAAAAGGTGTACACTGCAAAATCTCCCACAGCCGATAGAAATACACCTCCTGAAAAATTCGGACAGTCGCTTAAATGCGTGTTGACCTCTATTTAACCTCCCCCTCTCCATGCCGGAAAGAAAAAAGAAAGGCAGACCTGAAAACGTGGTGGAAAAGAAATTAACCTATCCAATTATATATCCGGCGATAATACTCTGATAGTAATAGTTGCTATCCTCGTAATCAATAACACTTACCACAATGACTACAAACGCAATCGCATTGGCTACCGCCACCACAACCGCATCTGAACTCAACAACATCGCAGAAGATGTTCAGTTTGAGGACATCAACCCAACCGTTCCCTCCGTAACGTTTCTTGAAGCCAACACATCGGCTATCTCAATCGAGGAACTGACAGTGAACTGTGTCGTTCCCACATGGGCGAATCAGGAGCTGACAATCTCGCATCAGGACTTCATCAACACCGTGCATGATGCCGCTTGCAACGTGTTCAGCGGAGAACTCATCAACCGTCCTGAAATTCGTGTGTCGCACATCGTCCGCGGGCGCATACCCTCCGCACTTGGCAAACGTGCATCAGAACTGCTTGAATCCGAAAAGACACAGTTCTATCAGCGACTTGCTTTCGCTTTCACCATTCCCTCTATCCACGAAACGATAGACGGTCAACGCCTTGAGCTTTGCATAGGAGGCGTAAGAAACTACAACGACCTGAACCTCTATCGTGCCAATCGTGGCGCAGAGAAATTCTCTGTCTTTATCGGTTGGCGAATGAACGTCTGCTCTAATCAGGTGCTGACAGGTCAGGGTGCAAAGATTCAGTTTGAGGTGATGTCGCTTCACGACCTCTACAAGCAAGTGCTTGACTTGTTCTATACGTTCCGTCCGGCACAAGACATCCACCTCTTGCAGACGCTTTCGCAAACTCGCCTGACAGAAACGCAGTTTGCACAGATTGTCGGACGCATGAGGCTCTATCAGGCTCTGCCAAACCGCTATCAGCGCAACGTGCCTAAACTCCTGATAACCGACAGTCAGATAAACAATGTCTGCCGTGACTTCTACGCAGATCCGAACTTCGGTGTCAAGGACAACACAATCTCCATGTTCGACTTCCACAACCTTTTGACGGAAGCCAACAAGAGCAGTTACATCGACAGCTATCTGCAAAGAGCCGTCAACGCTACCGAAGTGTCGGTCGGCATCTGCAACGCTCTGCATGGAGATGATAAATACGCTTGGTTCTTGGGCTAAGTGCTTATTGATTCCCTGAATAATCGGGCATTCCTCAATCAGTGGGGAGTGTCCGATTTTCTTTCCCAAGACCCTTAATAATCAATTATAAACAGTCAAAATTTCGGACATGAATACAGATTGCATCGTTTCAGAAATCCAACTCAAATACAAACCGCAACCACTCACAGAAACCCTCTGTTCCTCAAAAGAGATTCATCAACTTCTTATAAAGCGAATCTTCGATGAAGAAACCATAGGCTATAAGGAAACTTTCAAGGTTCTGATGCTGAATCAGGCAAACAAACTCATTGGCTACACCACCATTTCAGAGGGCGGTCTGACTTCTACAATCGTAGATGTCAGGGTGGTAATGCAGACAGCATTAGTCAGCAACGCCACTGCGATAGTCATCGCCCATAATCATCCGTCCGGCAACGCACGCCCAAGCGGACAAGACGACAGCCTGACACGCAAAATCAAATCAGCATGTGAACTTATGGATATTCGCTTGCTTGACCATATCATCGTTACGCCATACGACAGCTACTACTCCTATAATGACGAGGGCAGACTATAAAAACGTGTTGTAGAGCATACACAGCACAATTTGTCAGACCATTATCATAGAAAATCCAACGCTTTTTAGTAATTTTGCACTTGATTTCCGAAAGGAGGTCAGACATATTATACAAGAGCGTTTTTGAAACTCATCGTTAACTATCGAATTCTCGCAAAATTCTAAGGGACAACGAGGGTGGCAACAACGCTCACGCTTCGGCTATATACTATCCGCAAAGTCGGATTCTATATATCCTCCAAGCGTGGGCGACTGTTGCTTATCCGTCCCATAGGCAATGCGAGAAGCCTGATAGTTGGATAAGCAAGAAACAGTCCTCACGCTTTTGTCGTTTTAATACAGCCGTTTCAATGGAGGATGAGAAACACGTATGCTATAATGAGCCGATTATTAGCGAGTTTATTCATGCTTTTATTTCCGTTTATTTATATGGAGGGTAGCGTCTTGGTCTATGATTCTCCTGCCGAAAAGACTTACGCTGACACTTCATGCTTTAGAATCGTAAAAGACGAACATGGAGGCAATCTATACGAAGTTGCCTATATAACCAACTATACCGCGGTGCAATCCAACGGTGCTAAGAAGATAGTCTATATTCAGCAATACAATAGTTCGTGGACGCAATCGAGGATTCGCCATATACAGTACTACGATGAATCTGGCAAACTGATAACATATAGCGATGCTTATAGCAACTGGAATTGGATTAAAGACGGTACAGTCGGTGCCACTATGCGGGATAAAGTAAAAGTCTATTTCTAAAACATCAATACATTCAAAGAAATGAAAATCAAACCGATTGCATTCTTGCTCATGGCAATAATGCTTCCCTTCGCATCATGTAGCGATGACAATGATGCACCTGAATACAAGTACGTTTATTGGGATTCTCTACGTGGAATCAAAGTGACAACCACAGCAACCACAGCTATTGTAGAAACCATTTCTCAGGCTGACGGCATAGTTTGGTCAGTCAACCAAGCAACAATGGACGATGTGGAAAACTTGGGGCTGATGCGTCTTTGGACGAACCCACCAATTGATGGCTCATATGTCTATGATGACGTACAATACCAACAAGGATTTTATATCGAGAATCTCCAGCCAGCTACAACCTACTATTATCGCATTGTTCGTCAGGCAACTTCCTCCGTAGGAAATGATGTCACTGAATACAAGATAATGTACGGTGATGTCTATTCTTTCACGACAAAAGAATCCAACAACCAGTAGTCAAATTAGCTTCGGCTATCTTATAATCAATCAATTAACAACAATTCAAAATGACAAAGAAACTGAAATTTCTTGCGTTTGCACTCATCGCAGTGCTGACATGTGTCGGCTTCGCTTCATGTGGCGATGACGATGACGAACCCAAATTGCCGAATGACCTTATCGGTTCTGTGTGGAAAGGCGTTAACGACAACACCAACTATCCTACCGAGGTCAAGGTTGAGAGTGCCACAACGTGCGTTATCACGGTCTATGAACCCAACAGCACTACAATTTACGACCAAGCGCGTTGCCAATACCTTTATAGCGAGACTACGGGAGCGTTCTCTGTCGAATATGACGATTGGAACGTGAAAGGCTATATCAAGGGAGACAAAATGACCCTTACCGACAACCGTTACGGCAACTTTACTTTGACGCGAGTAAAGTAGCATTAGGCATCAACCACTCATCAGCACGGCACTTCGGCACTCTCCGTTGTGCCGTGTTTGCATTTAGATTATAGGGCATATTCCCTTGAAAATCGCTACCTTTGCACCATGAAACTTAATAAGAGCAAAGGCAATATGTACGAGTTCGTAACTCATACTTGGAATCCGATTAAGGGTCGGTGCTACCACGATTGTGCATATTGCTACATGAAAACCATTGTGCCTAATCCACAGCCTATTCATTTGGACGAATCGGAATTAAACGGCATATTCAGTGAAAATCAGTTCATATTCATTGGAAGCAGTACAGATGTTTTCGCTTCTGACGTTCCGTCTGAATGGATAACTGCAATCCTTGATTTTTGCGTTGAAGCCACTTTGCATCAAAATGGCATTAAAACTCGCTTCCTCCTGCAAACTAAGAATCCGGCAAGGATATTGGGCTTCACAGACCATCCACTGTTCAAGAGTGGTCAAGCCGTGGCTTGTACAACAATAGAAACAAATCGGCATTACTCTGAGACAATGAACAACGCACCAACCCCAAAGGAAAGAGCCGAAGCCATGTCTATGATTGCTGAACGAGGAATTAAGACCTATGTCACGATTGAGCCTATAATGGACTTCGATTTAGACGAACTTGTGTCGCTTGTAAAAATGTGCACCCCTGAACAAGTGAATATAGGTGCCAATTCCGTCCGTAGCATAAAAATTCCAGAGCCAACAAAAGGGAATATACTGATTGACCTAATCCAACATCTTCTATGCTTTACGCAGGTCAAAGTGAAAAAGAATTTGGACGGAGACAAACTGACCCGAATGCTTATCAGGAGGTTGAAGCGGAATTATTCTTACGAGAAACGCGATTAACTTTATCTCCAATCATTCAAAGTAAGGCTTATTGGCTATGCCGTCAATCCGATACTCCTCTTGGTCAATCAGCATATCCATAACCTCTTTAGACGAGTGGGGGCTGTCCTTTATCGTTGGTAACTCAAACTTGTTGCCCGATGAATAATGATGAATCGGCACTAATATTGTCCGATTCTGCTCATCAAATTGAAACGAGGACGGCAGTTCAACAATCTCAGCCGCTTTTGCCTTGATATGGATGCAGACAATCTTTCTTGTGCCGTTCTTGAAATCAACAACAAACGTACCTCGCTTCTGCGTTTCCGAATAATACACAACACGGTCAAGGTACTTTTTGAATAATCGTGCCTTATCTTCAACCGAAAGGCTGTCAAGCGTTTCAATGGCAACATCATTAGTTAATTCCGCTTTTGCGACCTCTTTCTGATGTCGTTCTGCTTTGAGCCGTTCAATCTCATCCTCTGCGCCTGAAATGAACTTCTCCTTGCTCTCATATTGCTGTTGCTGATGAAGAAGCAGTGTCGGATTGGTCAAAATCCTGATACTCTCCAAAATGGATGTCTGATCTGATTTAGCTGTGGTAATGTCGGCATTGAGCGATTGGATTTTACTTGTGAGATTGTCTATCTCTTTGATTATCTTTGAGATTTTCTCGTTGCTCATTTCTGCGAACTCGTCTTTGGCAATAGCAGTCTTGACGATGACCCATATCGTTTTTAAGGCAATATCGGCATTTACCCCACCATTGGCGCAGATGGTTTCATCGTACTTGTTCTTTTTGACGGCACAGCGATAATACCGCAATCCCGTACCCGTCTGCCTGACTATATACATGTTCTTTCCACACGGACATTTCAAAATATACCGTAGGGCGTTGTAGTTCACGCCATTGTTCGGCACATCCACAATCCTATTCTGATTGAGAATCGCTTGTACCTTATCCCAAACATCTTCTGATACCAACGCATCCCCTTTGCGCTCTATCGGCTCACGCCGCCCTGACGGCTCCGTCTTGTTCTTGCCGTCACGGTTGGGGAGAATCCGCCACAGTCCTTTGTAGCAGGGATTATGCAGAATACGGTAGATATTTTCTGAAAAGAAATCGTTGCCCTTGACAGTCTTTATTCCGCGTGAAATCATCTCTTGCTTAATTTCCTTTGCGGTCAAACCGTCAATACACATCTTAAATATCTCCTGAACAATCGGAGCGTTCTCATCACGCACCAATATGGACTTTGGCGTTTTCCCTTTTATAAAGTTCGGATTGGGTACTGCCGAATACCCGAAAGGCACAACACTACCTTTGCACATCAACTCCTCCGATTGCAGAAAACAGCGCACTTTGCCACTTCTCATGCGGTCAGTAATTTTCTTCCGCTCAGCTTTCGCATATTCTGCGGCTATGGCAATACGCAATATATCCACAAGCTCCAACACCTTACCACCCTCGTAATGCTCTTTGGTGTCGATGAATAACACGTCCAAACCGTTCTTTAACAGACTATTCACATCAGTCATTACAGACAAAATCTCATCCTCACGTGAAAGACGGCTCAACTCGCTTACAACGACAATATCTGCATCTTCACTCGTCAGCATAAGCAACTCAATATAGCTCGGTCTGTTCTTTGTAGCACCACTTATGCCCTCGTCTTTGAGAACTTTAAGCAGTTCAAAGCCATTATCCCTGCAATACTCGGTAATCTGCATCTCCTGACGTGCTGCATCCTGCGCTGTCGTTGAAACACGGATATAACCTATGGCTCGTTTCTTTTTATCCATAATCCTTGTGGCGGTCGACAACAGATAGCGGAATTGCCACTCTCGCAACCGCACTGCAAAGATACAAAGAAATAGTTACACCCACAACGCACAACTGTACGCTGAAGTCGTAAATCAAAAGAAACGCGACGCCGCCAACAGCATCACGCTGAAGTGACAGCGTTTCACAAATGTTCCAACCTGAACGTCACAAAAAAGCCGATTAAGACACCACAAAAATTCCGATTAGAACACCACAAAAATTCCGATTCGCTTGTATAACCGACTAAAAATATGTAACTTTGCATAAATTATAAATCTATGAAATATTTAAAACGTACCGCAGATACCTTGCTGAGTGACCTTTTGGGTGCATTTGGAGCCGTTCTTATAGAAGGGCCTAAATGGTGTGGCAAAACAACCACTGCTGAACAATTGGCTCAAAGCGTTATAAAAATGCAAGACCCTGATATGCAGGAAGAGTACCTTGTCACCGCGATGTCAAAGCCATCTCTCTTATTGCAAGGTGCAACGCCTCGATTAATAGATGAATGGCAAGATGTACCAGTGCTGTGGGATGCTGTGCGTACCATGGTTGACAAACGTCGTGTACCTGGTCAATTCATTTTGACTGGATCAAATAGTGTTTCCAAAGACAAAACACGTCATTCTGGTACGGGACGAATAGTAAAAATGCAAATGCTTCCCATGAGTCTTTGGGAATCAAATGAATCCACCGGGGAAATCTCTGTATCAGAACTATTCAACAACGTCGATTATGATATAGATGGTAAGGTATCCAGAATGTCTGTTGAAGATTTGATTTTTGCTGCTTGCAGGGGTGGTTGGCCCGCATCACTTGAAAGCCGATCTGATTCTGCAAAATTACTAATCGCTCGGAATTATCTAAAAAGCGTTTGTTCCGAAGACATATCAAGAATTGACGGAATACAACGAAATGAAAAACTGACCAACCTCATTCTCCGGTCGTATGCACGCAATATTTCAACATTGGCGAAAAAGACATCAATGCTTGAGGATGTGACGGCCTCGAAGAATATAAATTGTAGTCAAGACACTTTCGATGATTATGTGACCGCTCTTGAAAAACTATTTGTTATTCAAGATATTGATGCGTGGTGTCCGGCCATTCGTAGTAAGACGGCAATTAGAAGTGCACCCAAAAGAGGGTTCTGTGACCCCTCTATCGCAGTGTCCGCTCTTGGCTTAACTCCTGACGCATTAAAAGTGCAACTTAAAACGTTCGGATTTATATTTGAGCAAATGTGCATCCGAGATTTGAAAGCATATACAATTGACACGAACAGCCATGTGTCATATTACCGCGACAGATATGGATTGGAAGCAGATGTAGTTCTTCATCTGCCGGATGGACGCTATGCAATCATCGAATGCAAACTTGGAAGTATGGAAATTGAAAAGGGTGCTGAACATCTTTTGAAAATACGAGATCTAATACGAGAGAAAAATATGACAGAAAAGCAGATGCCCATACGTGAACCGGATTTGATGATAATTTTAACCGGTGGACAAATGGCTTATACCCGCAATGACGGAGTGAAAGTCATACCGCTGGCTACTCTAAGACCATGATATTATGACCGTGAAAGATAAAATTGTCAGTATATTTTACCGGATGAAAAACCTGAGCGTTCGTAGATTCTGGAGAAACATCGGAAGATGGCTCTCCTACTTCAACGTATGTCGCAATGTCGAAGATTGGGATTATACAAGCATTCTGGCAGTTGAACGTCATCAAATTGAGCGTGTGCGAGACTCCATAGCCCACTATCATAATCACCTTAATGCAGATAGAGATATTGAACGGCTCAATCTTGCTTTGCGTCTGTTGGATATTATTGAAGAAGATGGGTGTTGTGAAAGGATAGGTAAGCCTCTTAACTTTATAGAATGCAAGGACAAAGAAGGTTTATATGAACTGGAAGATGACCCGGAGTCATATTATACAATTCCCGTTTATGTCAATCACAGAAATGCCATGCGATACTCCACACGGGATATGTCATGTTATACAGAATCTAAAACAGGCGCAATGTGGCAATCCCATCTTAGGGTTGAAAAGGCATGGCATATCTATCATCGCCTACGTTTATATTTCATGCGTAGTTGGTGGGATTAGTTTGCGCTATTTAGGGATATTCAGTTAATGGCTTGATTTTTCAAGCCCAAGATAGGCTGTGATTGCTGTGTGGCAGCTCTGAGTTGATATCGCAGGCAAATTTTCAATCCTCAGCCCATGAAACCGGTTATTTCCGGCAGAGACGGGCACACCTGTTCGCCTCCGATATGTTTCGGAGGTGAGGTGACAGTATGATTTTTCACGCTCGCTGTTTCTCCTTTTCTTCGATGGCAAGTTGTCGGGCGGCAAGTGTTGCGGCGTTTGCCATGTGGATGCCGAAAAAGAGCAGCAGAGTCTCGCTGCGGGAGTTGCGTGCCGCTATCCGGCCAACGCCGTAGTGTTGTTTCTGATTGCCGAAGCTGCCCTCCATTGCGGTCGAGCGCAGAGTCCCGATTATTCGTCTGGCTGTGCTTGTGTCAGCATCTTCATCCTTGGGCTTCGGACCTTTGCGGACAAAACAGGTCGTCATGCCGTTTTCGGTGCAATACCGCCGGTTGTCGTTGTTGGCATAGATGGTGTCTGCCCCTACTCTGGTCACTTTGATACCGGTCAGTTCCTGCTGATATTCAATACAATCCTGTAATCTCACACCCTCGTTGAAGGCTTCGAAGGAATGGTGTTCGATGAATGATATTCCATCAATCTGGATGTTGTTGACCTTGGCTCCGAACTCCACTCGCTTGTTCTCCCTGCCTCTGACGATGGGCCGGATGTACGGACGGTCTATGCTGACGATGCGGTGCTTCACCTCCTGTTTCTGAGCAAGTGCGCTCTGCTGGCGATACACCTCTTTTAATGCGCTCAGACGC
>ERZ777011.2556-NODE-2556-length-14090-cov-8.884788_pt1 | contig 14090 bp, 14 predicted proteins | sample MGYA00374964_ERZ777011 | MGnify/ENA primary metagenome ERZ777011 (study PRJEB29310, sample SAMD00008975) | mouse gut metagenome | study: EMG produced TPA metagenomics assembly of the Metagenome analysis of fecal microbiota from mouse which was promoted...
TCGTTTTTTTTATGACTTTACCTCTGGAAATCAGTACTTGCGAAACTTAAATAATTTGATTAATAACACGAATTATGAGCATCGAGCACAAAGCGTTTGTATTTGATACCGATAAATTTCACGCCGAAATCGAACCTGTAATGCAAGCCAGTATCGCAGACCCCGATGTGGCTCACCGATACATCAGCGAGCATCTCGACGAACTGCAATCGCCCTACTCCGGCTGTGCGCTGAACGAAGACTGGGAAAGTGAATTCGACGATCTTACGCTACAGGTTTATTTCGACATTCTGCTTACCGCCTGCTATGATGTGGAGGACGACCGCGGCCTGGGCGAAATGTGGGATGCCGTGAACGAAGTGATTAAATCGCTCGACGTATTTGAAGAGGGCGAGCTGCCGGTAACAGGCTGGCAAGTAGAAATCGATGATGTTGTGGTAGACCCCGGTATGGAAGGCCTCGGCATAATTGAATCCGACGAGGTTGCCGAAATTCTGGAGGTTCTGAAGGAGAACCGCGATGCCGCCGCCGATGCCGAACCGGAAGACCTGCTCTATGAGGCTGACGCTGATGAATGGATGGAAGCCTACGACGACCTTTGCTGCCTGTACGACGACGCTCTGCAGCAACATAAAGGCCTGCTCCTTACTTTCTGACTTCGCTACTACGGAAATGAACGGCTCTAACCGAAATCGCCTGAGAGAGGCACGGCGCATGAAAAAAGCAAGACCGCAATTTGTACTGATTACCCAAAACGGCTCTCAGCGCACGTCGCACGTGACCGATGCCCGTATTATGAAGGAGGTGTACGAAATTGAGGCAAACCATCACGTAATCCTTGAACGTTGCACGCCTATGAAGCTGATAAGCCAGGCGGAGTGTTTTGCTATCTCGTTCTACAGTGATTCACGTGTGGCCGTATTTTTCAGAGTGCAGAAAACGGAGCTGTGCATGATTCGCTACGAGGTATCGCGCGATGTGGCTGCCGATATCATGTGCAACTTCTTTATATCTGACAAATTACCCGACATGTCGGCCTGGACGCTAATGGAATTCAGCACCGGACCGCATACCGGCAAACCCAACCTCAGTGTCGACAACAACACTTTCCGGTATTTCAACGATGCCGACGTTGTAGCGGCCCTCAACAATATTATCGATGGCAAATCGCTGTGGATGCTGTATGAATTTTGCGGCGAAATCAACGGATATATAGAGATTAAGCGCTATAGCGATGCCCCGTCCGATACTGTTAAGTACAAAGTGGAATGTGTGGGCTGGACAAATCCGGTTCCTATCGGGTACCGGACAGTTACAAGCGATGTCGGCTCTTTAAGGAAATGGCTGTGGGATTTGGTCGACAGCAACAAACTTCCGGAACCGTCACCCATATGGGAGAGTTTTGATGTATCAGACTATTTCCGGCAGCTGACATCACGATTTTCAGATAACGAATAAAAAAACAGATGAACGGTAAATACAGTCAGCCTGTCGAACAGGCAGTGGATTTGATTTGGACAAGCTTCGACCGCGACGAGATACGCCGCGGCTATGCCATGCTTATGCAGGAGGCGCAGCGGGGCGATGCCGATGCGCTGGCTTTCATTGCGCGGTGCTTCATGGGCGAGCAGTATGTATGGAGCGGAGCCGGCTTCAAACCCGACAACGAAAACGCTTCGAAACTGATACAGAAAAGCGCCATGTCGGGCAGCGCTACCGGTGTGCTATGTGCCGTGCGTAGCGGCAACCTTACCCCTTCGGTACAGCGCGGCATGCCTTTCGCCTCGTTTAAGGAGGCTTTCGAGGAGATTCTCCTACAAGCCGAAGGCGGCAATGCCTTTTGCTGCTACATGGTGGGCAATGTATATTTTTGGGGCGACTATCTGCTTGTGGAGCCTGAACTTGCCAAGCAATTCAAAACAGAACAGGACTACAATGCCTTGGCATATCCGATAGCGAAGAAATGGTATGAACGCAGCTTCGACGGACGCATCTGTGCCGGATGGGGCAATTACTGCGATATCCGCGAATCAGGGCTGTGCGATAAAACACCGCAGGAATTTGAATCATACTATCAGAAGCTGGCCGAAATATCGCCTGTGATATGCAACAACTACGGACATTATCTGGAATATAGCCACAACAATCCTCAGGCTGCCCTCACTTACTACGCCAAAGCGGCTTATTTGGGCGACGCGCAGGGTGCATACAATGCCGGACACGTTTATGAGTGCGGCGAAATTGTGGAAGAGAATATCGAACTCGCCTACAGCTTCTATGAAATGGCCGCTCACCGTGGACATCCGGCCGGGCAGTTCGAGATGGGCTACTATCATTTTGAAGGATGTGGCGACGCGCAGCAGGATTACGCCAGGGCTGTGCAGTGGTTCGAAAAGGCTTACGAGAATCCTAAATGCAGCGATGTGACACAAACCCAGACTGCCGCCTACCTGGGCATATGCTGCCAGGACGGACTTGGTACGATACAGGACGACGAGGCCGCTCTGGAATATCTACAGGAGGCCGAGGAAGAAATCGACTATTTGTGGGACAGCATCAAGGCCAAGGTTCTCACAGCCTTGGGTGTGGCATACGCTTTCGGACGCGGCACCGACGTAAACATCGAACTCGGCCGTCGATACCTGGAAGACGCGGTGAAGCTGGACTCGGAAGAGGCCGAGGAGCATCTGCGCTATGTTAATTCGTCGGATTCCGAATCCGACGGGCGCCCACACGCTGCAAAGGCTATAGACCCGTTTTTTCAGGATTTGGCCGAAAAAATCCGCGATGCAGCCGAAAAGGATTTACACGACATCCTGGAGCAGACAGGCGACGAACACATCTACACGGCTGCCTTGGTCACCGACAGCGATTGCTATTCGCTGTTCCTGACTGTAAACACGGTGGAATACCTCGAAAATGAATGCGACGAAGCGGACGATGCCTGCAAATGGCATCCCGATGAATGGGGCTATTCCGACGGACACGACAGTGAACTGGTGAAACTCAGCGCCTTGCTCTGGCAAAATCAAGATAAGATGCCCGGCAAAGATTATTTCTTCAACGAGCTTATATCCGCTATGAAGCTTCTGAAGGAAACGGGCATTTTCAAAGAGCTGACCGACGAGATTACCTTCTTTGTATCGATATCGGATGACGAGGATGCCGAGAATCTTGAAGACTATTCGGCCTCGCAACTGAATTCATTGCAATTGGCCTCGGCTTTCCTCGACAGAGCCAGATAAGCGTACCTTCCCGTCGGCTACGCTCCACCATAATGCGGCTACGAGCCGCTTCGGCTGAAAGGACTTGTCTTTACATATACTCGATAGTTCTTTATCGCGCCCGGAGCGCCGTGCTCCATGCGCGGCAGATATTGTATGGCGCTGATGTTGCGAACCGAGCCAAGGTCGATAACGAAACTGTGAGGAAATGCCGAGCCGGGGGCAGTGCTCCAGTAGGTTGATTCCTGAAGGTCGAACAGTTTGTCGGCGCTGTGATTGCCCTGCTCCACGTCTTCGCTGTCAACCCAGGCTATGGTCCACGGTTCGCGCGAAAGGCGCTCGCCATTATCGTCGAGAATATAGAATTCGGCTATTGCCCGGTCGTCGGAGTTATGGCTGTCGAGCGCCTCAAAGCATATGTAGCGCGCCTGTACGGGCTGACCGAACTCCTGTTCCTGCCATCCGTTGCCGGGTTTGAACTCCGCGGCAAGCAACGGAGTTTCGGCAGTCAGGTCGGGCTGAATTCCTTCCTCACGGTGCTGTATACGACCGGGAGCCCTCAATTTGTCGAGCCGAGGTTTGCGGAAGCCCCGGCTACGGGCCCGGCTCGGCCCCAGTATATCGAACACCATAATGCTGTTGTCGCCCTTGTTCAGCCAGCAGCCCGGCACATACAGTGTCTGCTGCGGGCCTATTTCCCATATACGGCCTATGGCGTGGCCGTTGACGTATATCAGGCCTTTGCCCCAGCATTCGAAGCTCAGATATGTGTCGCCGGGTTTGTCGACACTGAATGTGCCGCGGTACGCGCCCCTGGGCAGGCGTCCGGAGGTATCGGCGCTGAAATTGCCGATGGGACTGTATTCCATCGAATCGTAGAAGTCAGGGGTATCTTCAAGATTATACACCTGCCAGTTCGCGTTCGCCGTTGCGGCGGTCGAGCGTGCCTGTGTATTTACCGTCGACGAATATCTGTGCGTAGTCATGCGGGGCGCTTACAGTAAGTATGACACCATCGGCGAGTTCGGGTAGTTCGGTGCGGTAAAGTATGCTGCCGAAACCCTGGTCGTATTCCTCCATAGTCCGTATGGAGGCATCGGTTTTAGGAGCGGGCAGATTTGCGAACAATGGAGCTGCTTCGGAGAATTCAAACGGCTTCACCTCCACGGCCGGTACAGACGCAGGCACTTTGGGCAGTTTGCCGCTGCTGTAGTCCGCCATAACGCGGCGCAGCATATGATATTTAGGAGTGGCCAGTCCGGCCTCCGATATCGGAGCGTCGTAGTCGTAGCTGGTCACGTCGGGAGCGAATCCCGGCGAGTTTGCGCCGGCCCAATGGCCCCAGTTTGTACCACCGTGGGCCATGTACAGGCTGAAAGCTATGCCGCGGTCGAGCATACTGCGTATGCCTTCAATCATGTCGGAGGCAGGGCGGGTTTCGTGGTTGGCGCCCCATTTGTCGAACCAACCGCTCCAGAACTCGCTGCACATCAGCGGGCTTTCGGGCCGGGCCTCACGCAGGGGGGCGAACTGCTGTTCGATGTCGGCTCCGGTGCCGAAATTGATGGTCCAGATTAGGTCGTCAAGGCCGTTGTTGAGGAAATTCGACGACCAGTCGCACTGAAACAGTGTTACTTCATCGCCGAAATTACGCCTTATCATGTCGCGTATGTTTGCCACATACTCCTTGTCGATGCCATAGCTACCGTATTCGTTCTCCACCTGTACCATAATTATCGGACCGCCGTCAGCTATGGTCAGACCGCGTATCTGTTCGGCCACAGCTTTCTGGAACTTGTCGACACGCTCCAGAAAGTAATGGTCGTTCTCGCGCAGGCGTATGTCTTTCTTCTTCAGCAGCCACCAGGGCAGACCGCCCATCTCCCACTCGGCACACACGTAGGGTCCCGGACGCAGAATCACCTTCATGTCGTTGGCCCGGTAGAGGCGAATGAATTCGGCCAGGTCGTTCTGTCCGCTAAAGTCAAAGCAGTCGGGTTTCTGCTCGTGTATGTTCCAGAACACATACAGGCAGATAGTGTTCATGCCCATGGCTTTGCACATTTTGATACGGTGGTCCCAGTAGGGGCGCGGTATGCGCGGATAGTGCAGTTCGGCCGCCTTTACCACATAGGGTTCGCCATTAAGCAGGAAATTACCGTTTCCGGCCCGGAAGCTGCCGCCGGATGCGGCTTGGGACGATACGGAAAAGCAGGCCAGCACAACGGCCATGATAAGAATGATTCGTGTTTTCACGTCAAAATAATTGTATATGATTCTGACGCAAAATTAATAAATTATGTATTCTTAACACAGCCGGAATCGGTCATATTAGATACCGGAATCAGTCAATTTACTTATTTTGTCCGATTTGTTTCCTTACCATACTCGCTCAGATAGGCCTCGCAGGCCTCGCACAGTTCGGCGTACCATTCTTTGCCAAAGCGGCGCTCGAGCGGCCCTTTGAGAAACTGATACAGCCGCACTCCGTTTTTGCGCCCCAGCAATTCGGCACACTTGCATATCTTCCAGCGGTGATAATTCACGGCTGTGAATGTGGGATACTCGGTAAGCCGCAGCGGATAGAGGTGGCACGACACCGGCTTGCAGAAGTCGATACGTCCCTGACGGTAGGCGCGCTCTATGGCGCAGTGGCACATGCCGCCGGCCTCGTAGCAGGTGAACACACAGTTTCGGCCATCGATAATCGATGTCACCAGGTCGCCTTCCTCGTCGATATAGGCCACACCGTTACTGTCGATTTCGCGCTTGGCGGCAGGCAGCAACTCGTCGTATATCTCAGGCAGAATTTCCTCGATTTTTTTCTTTTCTTCTTCGGTAATAGGGGCACCGGCATCTCCTTCGATGCAACATTCGCCCAGACAGCTGTCGAGGTCGCAGCAAAAAAACTGTTCGGCAAGGTCGAGGCTCACCAATGTATTCTGTATCTCAAGCATTATTTCTTCTTCTTTTTCCATAAAACAGGCTCTAAAATCTTAATAGGGCCACCCCCAGCAGACGGTCGTTGCGGCTGCCGGGCTTGCGTTCATATACTTTCACGGTGTATTCGTTCAGGGTCTGGTATTTGTCGCCCTCCACTGCAGCCGTATAGCCGCGGCGCGCACCCCGGGGCACAGTCAGATACTGATAGTTGTAGGCGCCTTGCTTGAGCAACATCACCCGCTCGTAGCGCCCGCGCTCGCGGTTGTACTGCATGCGCGAGTTTTCGTCGAAGCGACGCATGGTAAAGTCGCCGTCGAGAAACACCATTATACCGGGGTCGTATGGCATATCGAGCGAAAATACCACCACGGTGTAGTCGGCCTGCACATCGGGGTCGGAGCTGTTGTATTCATGGATTACAAAGCGGCCTTTCTGGGTTTCGTCGTAAAGGTACTGGCTGCCTGCGCGAGGCTCGTCGGTAGCCAGTATGTGGTAGTAGTACGGATTTATGAACTCCACACTCTCCACACCCATTGGCGGAAACTGAGTGCTCACTGTTTCCATGCGGCGGTATTCGTTGCCGGCTTCGAACAGCAGCTGCGGCTGATGCTCGTAAATCAAAGTTGTGCCCGACATGCGCAGAGGCTGCCGCAGGGCCACTTCGTTGTCGAGGCGTCCGTTCTGCTGCACCACCACAAAGAGATCGTTGAAAGGGTCGGCCACACCACTCTCGCGGGTGTCGATTCTCAGCTCGAGCTGCTGGTGACCGGCGTTATAGTCGACATCGGTGCGCGACATCACATTGCCGCTGATGCCCACTTTTTCCTCGCACACCATAAAGCGGCATTGCGCCCACACGTCGTCGGGGTCCGACTCCGGATATATCTGCAGCAGGTAATTGCCCGACAGCAATGGTGCCACATCGGCATTGGGTATCGTAAGGTTATAGTTCACATAGTGTACCAGGGTAGCCTCCGAGAAGCGGTAATCGGTAATCTCGCCTTCGTTGAAGCCGTCGAGGAATTCCGAGTCGACTAATGTCGACGGACTCCAGTCGGCCCGGCAGTGTACCAGACGGTAGCGCAGGTAGTCGCGGTCTTCGGAGAGTACGTCGAAGTTTATCGCCAGCACGTCGCCGCTGCCCAGACGCAACACCGCAGGACCGTATGGGTCGAGCGGATTGACTATCCTCAGCGAGCGCACCCGGTCGTTGGGCGTGCCTGTCATGGTGTCGCCTGCCGCCATTGCCGCCAGCCACACCAGCAGTGCCATTAATACAGCGCTTAATCTTACCATGCCACCGGCTCCTTTCCATGCTGCTGCAACCAGCTGTTGCAGGTTGTAAAGTGATGGTTTCCGAAGAATCCCCGGTAAGCCGACAAGGGCGAAGGATGCGGCGAAGTAAGCACCAGATGTCTGCTTTTGTCAATCAGTTCCTGCTTGCGTATTGCATAGCTGCCCCACAGCATGAACACCACATGGTCGCACTGCTGCGATACCTTGCATATGACGGCATCGGTAAAACGTTCCCAGCCCATGCCCTGATGCGACGCCGCATGGTGGGCATCGACTGTAAGGGTGGCATTGAGCAGAAACACACCCTGGCGTGCCCAGCGGCTCAGGTCGCCGTCGGGAGGCATCGGTGCGCCGGTATCGGCGCTTACCTCCTTGAAAATATTCAACAGCGACGGCGGCATGGGCACTCCGGGCGCCACCGAAAAACACATGCCGTTGGCCTGCCCGGGGCCGTGATAAGGGTCCTGCCCCAGAATCACCACCTTCACATCGGGCAGAGGACAGGCATCGAAAGCGGCAAAAATTTTGGAAGCAGGAGGAAACACCGTACCCGCCGCGTATTTGCCGCGTACAAAGTCGGTAAGCTGTCGGAAATATTCAGATTCAAATTCACCGGCCAAAGCTGTTTTCCAGCTGTTTTCTATTCTTACGTTCATATTGCAGTCGAAATTATTTGCAAATATACGAAAAAAGCAGTACTTTTGCACAGCAAATTTCAAATGCACCCATAGTTCAATGGATAGAATAACGGATTCCGGTTCCGTCGATTGGGGTTCGACTCCCCATGGGTGTACAAAAGCTCCTTTTTCAAGGAGCTTTTTTTATAGCTTGTTTTTTCTGATTATTTATCAGCTCCTCTATTTGGCAATTTCCTATATATCGGAAACCGAACTTTTCATAATACCCCACATGGTCTGTACACAGATTCAAGTATTTGAAACCATAATAAGAGGCATCCTGGATACCACTGTGGCAACGGGTTTTCTGCATTCAGGCAGTTACGAAAACAATCGTCATACACCATATTGGATTCTTCCGAAGCCCATTTGTCTTGAAAGTAGGCTATCGCAGATTCGGGATATTATTTGCATAAAATTATTGTTTGTGATAGTTTCTGATTTGATTTGCTATTCAATGACAACCGATAGTTATAAAATCAGAATAAAACGCTGAAAAATAGCATTTCAACGAGCCTCAGTCGGCGAGAGGGTTTCGTCGAGGTAGTTGCGCCGACGTGGCTGAAATTCATTTTTTTCCTTGGCTGCTTTTTTCTTGCTGCGTACCTGACGCAGGCTATCACGTACGGCAGCCCGTTGTGCCGCAGCGGCTTTCCTCAGCGAGTCGGCATGCCTGTCGAGGCTGTCGGCCTTAGCGCGATATACACTGTCGGCGGCAGCTACGGCGGCAAGTTCATTGCCGGAACTACGGCTCGGCATCATGGTGCAAGTAGCTGCAAGCAATGCTGCCACAAGTACGCATAATGCCACAGTTTCGGACTTTGTAAAACGTCGCCTGTTCATATTTCAACGAAGTTGGACAGCAGTATCAAGGCTATCATCAGCGGTGCCAGATAGCGTATCAGCATAAGCACCACGGCATGGCTGCGGCTGCGGCGACTGTCGTAGTTGGTGAGTTCTTGTTTGAGCAGACTCTTGGGGGCGAACCAGCCTACATATACGCACACACCGATGGATACCAGCGGCAACAGTATGTTGGTGGCGAAATTGTCGAGGAAGTCGAAGATGGTACGCCCGAATATGGTGAAGTCCGACAGCGAGCCGAACGACAGTGAACACAGCGCGCTAAGCGCCACCAGCGGCAGCAACACGGCCAAAGTGGCTTTGACGCGGCTCAGATGCAGACGGTCCTGCATAAAGGCTATCGTGACCTCGGCTATCGACACGCAACTGGTAAGGGCCGCCACAAGCAGCAGTACAAAGAACAGGGTCGACCAAAGCCACGGTGCCGGCAGATTGGCGAATACTTCGGGTAGCGTCACGAATATTAGCGTGGCTCCGCGAAGCTCGTGGTCGGCCAGTCCGAACGATGTCACTGCCGGGAATATGATAAAGCCCATAAGCACGGCCACCAGCAGCGACATCAGCGATACTATGCCGGAGGTCTTGCCAAGCTTGGTGTCGGCGGGGTAATATGCCGAGTATGTTATGAGTATGCCCATGCCAAGGCTGAGCGAAAAGAAGGTCTGCCCCAAGGCATTGACCAGCACCGCCGGTGTGATTTTACTGAAATCGGGCTTAAGAAAGTATTCCAGCCCCACGCCTGCATCCGGCAGAGTAAGTGTGACACAGCATAGCGCCAGCAATATCACAAACAGCACCGGCATAAGCACGTTGCTCAAGCGCTCTATGCCTTTCTGTACACCCCACATAAGCACTCCTATGTTCAGGGCTATCATGCCGTATGTGGCCAGCAAGGGTGTGAGGTCGGTGCAGATGTAGTCGTTCATTTTCTGCTGGAAATAACCGTCGGCTGACGCGGTGCCGTGTATTGTCTGTATGCCTTCGTACAGACCTCCGTCGACCGATTGTATCAGATATATCAATGTCCAGCCGGCAACCACCATGTAGAATGTCAGAATCAGATACGAGGCCACAATCGACACTGCGCCGACACCCCACCAAGCTGTGTGTGGAGAGAGCCGGCGGAATGCGCCCACGGCATCGCTGCGGCCTGCACGGCCAAGCGAAAACTCGGCCAGCATCACCGGAATACCAAGCAGTATGGTGCATGCCACATATACTATCAGGAAAGCGGCCCCGCCGTTGGCTTGTGTTTCGGCAGGAAAACGCCATACATTGCCCAGCCCTACGGCCGAGCCTACTGTGGCCATCACAAGGCCGATTTTGGACGAGAAATTAGCTTTTTCTGACATAGTGGATTAACGTTTAGTGTTTAACGTTTAGTAGGTAGTGAGTAATTAGTATCAACCGATAAAAACTTGCCAAAGGCGTTAAACATTAAACATTAAACATTATACATTATACATTAAACATTAAGCCTTCAGTAAGTCAGCGCGCTCAGACGGTGCTCAAGGTCGGTGCTGCTCAGGCGCGTGTACAGTTTGCCGCGGTGGGCAAACGATATACGGCCCGTTTCTTCCGACACTACTATGGCGGCGGCATCGCAGGCCTGCGCTATGCCCAATGCCGAACGGTGACGCAGACCAAGCGAGCGGGGCACATCGCTGTCGTGACTTACCGGCAGTATACAGCCGGCCGAAACAAGGCGTCCGTGGGCCACAATCAAGGCGCCGTCGTGAAGCGGGGAGTTCTTGAAAAAAATGTTCTCTATCAGGCGAGTGTTGATTCTCGCGTCGATGATATCGCCCGTCTTTTCGTAGTCGTCGAGAGGTATCGTTTGTTCTATAACAATTAAGGCGCCCGTTTTGCTTTTTGACATTGACATACAGGCGTAAACTATTGCCAGAATCCACTCGTGCTTTTTGTCGTCTTCTTCGCTGTGATGGTGAAAAAGGGCGCGCAGAAAGCGCCATCGGCGGTGTGAGCCCATTTCTACCAGAAAGCGTTTTATCTGGTCCTGGAAGAGTATTACAAGTATCAGCAGGCCTATGCCCATGAATTTATCGAGTATCGAGCCTATCAGGCGCATGTCGAATATCTCGCTGGCGAAAACCCACAGTATGGTAAAGGCCATGACGCCATAGAAGATGTTGATGGTGCCCGACTCTTTCATAAGCCGGTAGACATAGTACAGCAGCAGCGCTACAAGCAGTATGTCTATTATGTCTTTGATACCGAAGTCTATCATATTTCCGGAGAGATTATATGGTGGTTATCAGAATCGCTGCATGGCGCAGTATATTTCCACTGCCTGACGTGCGGCCTGAACGTCGTGTACACGCAGTATTGAGGCGCCACGGTCGAGAGCCAGTGTGTTCACGGCAGTGGTACCGTTGAGGGCGTCTTCGCTGCCTATGCCAAGCAGACGGGTAATCATTGATTTGCGCGACACTCCTACAAGCACTGGACGGCCAAGGAGGCCGAATGTGTCGAGTTCGCGCAGCATGCGGTAGTTCTGCTCCAGTGTCTTGCTGAAGCCGAATCCGGGGTCAATTATGACGTCGTTCACTCCGAGTACCGACAGACGGTGCAACTTGGCGCTGAGGTCGGCAGCCACATCGGCGGTTACATCGGCATAGCTGCAGTGCTGCTGCATGTCGGCGGGTGTGCCGCGCATGTGCATGAGTATGTAGGGTACATGCAGGCGTGCCACGGTTTCGAACATATCGGGGTCGAGCGTGCCACCTGATATATCGTTGATTATGTCGGCCCCCCACTCTGTAACCGCTTTTTCGGCTACATCGGCACGGAAAGTATCCACACTCACGGGCACATCAGCGCTCACCGAGCGTATGGCGTCGAGGGCCATGTGCAGGCGGTCGCCTTCATCGGCGGCGCTCACATCGGCGGCTCCGGGGCGCGATGAGTATGCGCCTAAATCAAGCATGTCGGCGCCCTGACTGAGCATCATGCGGGCACGCTCGGCTACAGCACGGCTATCGGCTGTGCGTGAGCCGGGGTAGAATGAATCGGGAGTAGCGTTTATTATACCCATAACGGCAGGCCGGTCGTATTCAACCAGCCTGCCGTTGATATTTAGGGTGAATGGACTCATCAGCGGTTGGCGCGTTTTCGTTCTATTTCATCAAGTATAATCTTGCGCAGTCGCAGGTGGTGGGGAGTAACCTCCACATACTCGTCTTCTTTTATATATTCGAGGGCTTCTTCGAGCGAAAATACCACCGGCGGCACAATGCGGGCTTTGTCGTCGGCACCGGAGGCACGCATGTTGGTGAGTTTCTTCGACTTGGTCACGTTCACCACTATATCGTTGTCCTTGGCGTTCTCGCCTACAACCTGGCCGGCATATACCTCTTCCTGAGGGAAGATGAAGAAGCGGCCTCGGTCCTGCAGCTTGTCTATGGCGTAAGCGTAGGCGGTACCGGCTTCAAGGGCTATGAGCGAGCCGTTGCTGCGGCGTTCGATATCGCCTTTCCAGGGCTGGTACTCCAGGAATCGGTGGGCCATGATGGCCTCGCCTGCCGAAGCTGTAAGCACGTTGTTACGCAGGCCTATGATACCGCGTGAGGGTATCTGGAATTCCATGTGTACTCGGTCGTTCTGGGTGGTCATCGACACCAGTTCGCCTTTGCGGCGGGTCACCATATCGATGATTTTCGACGAGTACTCTTCGGTTACGTTTACAGTCAGCAGCTCTACCGGCTCGCATTTCTTGCCGTCGATTTCCTTGATTATAACCTGGGGCTGGCCTACCTGCAATTCGTAGCCTTCGCGGCGCATGGTTTCGATAAGAACCGACAGGTGAAGGACTCCGCGGCCGAAAACCGTCCACACATCTTCATGGTCGGCCTTGGTGACACGCAAAGCCAAATTGCGGTCGAGCTCCTTGGTCAGGCGGTCGCCTATGTGACGCGATGTCACATACTTGCCGTCGCGGCCGAAGAAGGGGCTGTCGTTGATGGTGAAACTCATCGACATTGTAGGCTCGTCGATGGCTATACGTGGCAGCGGCTCCGGATTTTCGAGGGCTGCCACGGTATCGCCGATTTCAAAGCCGTCAATACCAACCAGTGCACAGATATCGCCGCTCTTTACCGATTCGACTTTCTTGCGGCCCATGCCTTCGAAAGTATGAAGTTCTTTGATGCGCTGCTTTACCACTGTGCCGTCTTTTTTGCACAGCGCTATGTCCATGCCCTCGCGCAGTTCGCCGCGGTGCACACGGCCGACGGCTATACGGCCCACATAATTCGAGAAGTCGAGCGAGGTTATGAGCATCTGGGCGTCGCCTTCGTACACAGTGGGTTCGGGTATGTATTCGATGATTGCATCGAGCAGGGGCAGAATATTGTCGGTGGGCTTTTGCCAGTCGGTACTCATCCAGCCTTCCTTGGCCGAGCCGTAGATAGTGGGGAAGTCGAGCTGTTCTTCAGTGGCATCGAGATTGAACATAAGATCGAATACCATCTCCTGCACTTCGTCGGGACGGCAGTTAGGTTTGTCGACCTTATTAATCACCACCACGGGCTTCAGCCCCATCTGAATTGCCTTCTGGAGCACGAATCGGGTCTGAGGCATAGGCCCCTCAAAGGCGTCGACCAGCAGCAGACAGCCGTCGGCCATATTCAGCACACGCTCTACCTCACCGCCGAAGTCGGCGTGTCCCGGGGTATCGATAATGTTGATTTTATAGCCTTTGTAGTTTATTGATACGTTTTTGGAGAGGATGGTTATGCCTCGCTCGCGTTCGAGGTCGTTGTTGTCCAGGATAAGTTCGCCGGCATTCTGGTTCTCACGGAAGAGATTGCCTGCCAAAAGCATCTTGTCAACCACGGTTGTCTTGCCATGGTCGACATGTGCTATGATTGCAATGTTTCTAATATTCTGCATATATGTAGGTGTAGCTATGGAAACGCTATCGCGTTTGAGTCTGCAAAGTTACGCAGAATTTTTCATTCCGAGGGTATTATTGCGCAAAAAAGAGCCACGTTTTGTTCTACCCTACTTTCTTTGCAGGTTCAACTGGCAAGTGCAAAATTAGCGATTTGTTTGAAGAACTCGGTTT
>ERZ777011.2558-NODE-2558-length-14063-cov-3.097801_pt1 | contig 14063 bp, 25 predicted proteins | sample MGYA00374964_ERZ777011 | MGnify/ENA primary metagenome ERZ777011 (study PRJEB29310, sample SAMD00008975) | mouse gut metagenome | study: EMG produced TPA metagenomics assembly of the Metagenome analysis of fecal microbiota from mouse which was promoted...
ATGATACAGGGCGCAAGCATGGGCTCGCACAGGTAATGTTTTGTGCTGCCTACGATTGTAGGTAACGGCTCTTTTATGTCATGTACTCTTGGGCTCTGTCCTTTCCGTTCCCCGTAGCCGATTGGAACTATGAAGGGGTCGGGATTGTCCAGTATGAATTTTTTCAGTCCCCGCGCTATCCTCTGCATTGTTTTTTCTGCAAGGGGACGCACCGCGCGCACGCCGTATTTTTCTTTTATCTCCTCTGCTGTGTCAAAGATGCTCGGGCACGGCAGGGAAAAGTCTATCTGTGTGCAGGCTCCGACATAGGGTTTTAACAGCCCTGCTTTCACGGCTTCACTGTCGGCTTTTGCGTGTGTCGGCTGCGGGAAGACTATCGGCTTGCCGTCACAGCGCGCGATAAGGAAGAAGCGTCTGCGCATGGTCGGCGCTCCGTAGTCCGCGGCTACAAGGCTCCTGTACTCGACCTCATAGCCGAGGTCTTCAAGCTGCTCTATAAATCTGCGGAAGGTGTCTCCCTGTTTTGCTTTGACTGGGTGATGTCTTCGGTTCAAAGGTCCCCACGTCTGAAATTCCTCAACGTTTTCAAGCATGATTACTTCCGGGCGCACCAACGCCGCCCACCGCAGCGCTACCCACGCAAGCCCGCGTATGGTTTTGTCTTTGGGTTTTCCTCCTTTGGCTTTTGAAAAGTGTTTGCAGTCGGGCGAGAACCATGCGAGCGCTACGGGGTGTCCGGCGCAGGCTTTCACGGGGTCAACGTCCCATACGGATTCGCAGTAGTGCCGTGTATATGGGTGGTTTGCTTTGTGCATTTTTATTGCTTCGGGGGCGTGGTTTATGGCGATGTCCACGCTTCTTCCGGTAGCGATTTCTATGCCGGTGCTGGCACCGCCCCCTCCCGCGAAGTTGTCCACTATGAGCTTTCCGTTTATCATTTATCGCTACAACCTCCGTGCTGTTAAATATTATTTCTTGTTCCCCGCTCTATTTCGTCTAAAGTTTGCCTTGAGCATTTGATATTAAAGAGCGTCCCAACGATTCGCTTTGACAGCTCCACGGGCGGTATATTCGCCCGCGTTGCATTCTCAAGCGTGACATCAATAACACCTATTATCTTTTTCAGCGGATAATTTGCTCTCGACTTTTTGTTTGCGTGCTGAAGGATATTGTATATAATGCATATATCCGTCATCGGGAAAGTATGTTCTACCGCCGTCTTGTTTAAAAGTGCCGCCGCTTCGCAGTCGGAGCCGTCGATTAAGGCCATTATGTATTTTTCGCGGTAATATTCGTCATTCGCTTTTTCGCTCTGATTTGTAGACATATATCCGCCTCCCTCCCGAATATCTGGCAAGCCGTTTTCGCATTTTTTCCGCCTGCTCTTCGGAATCCCTTATTATCGCTCTTTCTTCGCCCTCGACGACGATAAAATACTTTCCCTTGATGTCCTTGTACTTCATTTCACCCTCCCAAAAGCATTTTATAAAGCTCCTTGTTCTCGGATTTGGCAAGCTTAAGCCTCACGGATTCGTCTGGGAACGGAACAGGCAGCGCCATTTTAATGATGCGGCTGACGGTCCGCTCGTCTAGCTTTAAAGCCTCCATCTGGCAGTTGCTTGTAAATATTGTCACCTGCTTGCAAACCATACGCCCATCAAGAATCTCATAAAATTTTTCGTCAACCCACGGTGTTGATTTTTCTACGCCAATGTCATCAATCACCAACACAGGTACGCGGATAATGTCTTGTATAAAGCGCTGTTCCCCGTCGCCGTCCTTTGTGTCCTGATGCCACGAATTTTTTATCTCGCCCAAAATCTGTAAACCGGTCGTAAATTTAACCGAAATCCGGTATTTTTTGATAATGTCGTTTGCTATGCCCGCCGCCATGCGAGTTTTGCCGCTCCCCTTTGTGTGGGAATACAGGTAAAGCCCTTTGCCTTCCGGCTGTATCTGCAAAAAATCTCTGACATAGTTTGCGCAGAGCAGCTTTGCCATTCGAGCCTTTTCCCGTGCCTCCGGCGACTGGTACAGGCTCAAATCAAACGAATCCACAGTGTAGCCCTCAAATTCGGGCGGGATATTGGCAAATTCGAGCTTATTTTGCATTATCAGCAAATCAAGGCATTCGCACGGCACGGCGTATTCGTTGCCGTTTTCGTGGGTTGAAAATGTATATCCCAAACCTTTGCATTTAGGGCATTTATGTATCGTGCTTGTGGCTTGCCCTGAATACGGCGAGGGCGTCACTTTCAGATTCGCGAGAATGGCTTGTATTTCCCGGTTGAGGTTCGACATGATTTGCACCTCCGTTTTTGTTTTTGTAGTTGCCCTCAATCACTTTTAAGGCATTTTGGGAATTTATGAGCCAGTCGAAACCGCACCATGAATTAGTTTGTTTCCGCCCCGAAAGGAAATCCGATTCGTCCGCCAGTCGGAATATGTATTCCAAGCGCCCGTATGTGTCCAGCTCCGTCAGCACCTTTGACTTGTCCAAGGCATTGATAAGCGTCTTTATTTTCCGGCGTCGCTCGTCAGACAAGCCGCGAACCTTAGGCAAATCCTTGCATATAACGTTATAAGCATCGGCGATGCGTTTGTAGTCGAGCCTTTCGCTCTTGTCCCCGAAATCCATCGGATTTTGGGGTATATTATTATTTATATTTATATAAATATCTTTATCTATATCTTTATCTTTAGGTTGACATTTTGCGTCTTTGTCAATGACATCTCCATTGACATCTGTTTGACTTGTCAATGACACGTCATTGACATTTGTTTGACTAACGGACAGCATATCCAAACGCTTTTGCCGCGCCCTTGCGCGGGATTCGGCTTGTTTGATGCGGTTGTACTCTCTCAATTCCTGTATTTTCCCGCTTTGGCTTTCGGAAAAATTTTGAATAAAAATTCCTTCTCGGTCTGCCTCAATCATCCCGAATGTTTCAAATGTTTTGATTGCAAGCCTTATAATTGACAGCGGTTTGTTGAATATCGTGGCGAGCATATCCTCCGTGTACGGAAGATTGTCGGAAATCATCAGATACCCGTCCGCATTGCTTATCCCTGCCAAAAGCAACATACGAATCCAGACCACAATAAGGGCGTCACCTTCCGGCATTGCCTGTATTATCTTGATTTTTTCGTCGTCAAACATTTCCGTTTTGAGCATTATCCATTTGACTTTTCCCATGTCGCACTCACCTACCCCATATATTTCTTGAGCAAATCCCGTCTTGAGGTCTTTGCTTTCGGTGAGGCGTCGAGCGGTGGCTTGGTAGGCGCGAGGAAATTCACACCATTTTTGAGTGTGGAATCCGACGTCGCCTGAAGATTTTTGAGAATCAAATCCTGATGCTCAACGGCTTTTTTGTAAACGGCTTCGAGGCGCGTCATCGGATAGTTAAGCCCCGCAAGGCAGCATATAGTCGCTTTGTCGTTGTATGTAGCGAAAATATCTACCGGAATGCCTATTTCCTTGCTCATTGCCTCCACATCGACATCTCCGGCGATTGAAACGGCGATATATTTAATAACCCTGTCCGGCTCAATCGGCGCGAATATGTTGCTTTTAAAGGATTCCAACACCGCCGCCGTACTGCTTCTTTTGACAGGGACCCGCGTCAGGATAAGCATTCCTTTAGCTTTCAGCGTTTCTTCAATTTCTGCGCGGTCAATATTTCCGCGCTCGTCCTTATGACGGTCCGGAATTTCGGTGAAACTGCAAAAAGCATTTACAAAACTCTGATTCAGGCGCAGCTTGTCACCTTTGCCGTTATCAATTATCATTGTGCTTGCAATTCCGCCGATTTTGGTCAACTCAGCAAAGCACTCATAGCAATTAATCTGTGCCTTTACACTTTCCGTTTCTGCCGGAATCACCGTTATAGCGCCGACTGCCTCAATGCGCGATGCGCCGCCCGAAATATCGTCGAGCAGTAAATCAATAAGCATCGGTCCGCATCCGCTCCCTGTTCCGCCGCCAGAGGAAAAAATGACGTAAATCATCGACACGTCCATCTTTTCGTAAATTTCTTTGCTGATGCTGTCAAAATCGTCTATGACAAGCTTCTTCGCCTTATCGCGGTCTTTATTGCAACCCTCGCCCCCGGCGATGTGGTATGTATACTTCGCTTCTTTGAGCGTCCGCAAATCCTCCTGTGAGGTATTGAGATACAGGACATTAAATCCCTTCTGCTCAAACAGCTTTCCGATGTTGCCTCCCGCCTGTCCCACGGCAACGAATCCGATTTTTTTCTTCATGCTCAATCTCCTTTACACGTTTTTAATAATTTCCTGCCGGAATCTGTAATAAAAAATGTCTTTGCCCTGCCCTCCTTTAAGCCTGCGGCTACAAGTCCCTTTGTTTCAAAATCTGTTATAGCCTTAAAAAGCGTGTTATCCTTGTAGCCTAACTCCTCCGCCTCTGCAATTTCCTTAACGGTCATGGCAGACGTTCCGGTCACGGCACCGCTTTTTGAGAGTACGGACAAAATCAAGAATCCCAAACGGTTCAAAGCCTCACCGCCTTTCTTGGATTTATTTGGATTATCTCTGATTAAATCTGATAAACTCTGATTTTCTCGGATAAACTTTGATTTATTTGGATTAATTATGATTTTCCGGTGCATTTACAAACACATTCTCCATATTTGAGGTGCCTATCTCGAAATACGGACAAGTGTCGCTTGGTGCAGGATTCTTTATCCCGCCACGCTTAATCGGTACACCCCGTATACAATGTCCTTTGTCAATAGGGACATATTTTGTTGTGTGGACTGGAAAGCCGCCTTTGATGTAATACTGTACAAAATACTTGCAGTATTGGCAGCTCTTAGGCTTGCAGGCTTCATTGTTTTCCATTCGCTCCTTCAGTTGGTCCAATGCTTCTCTTAGGATATAATTCTCCTGCTTCAAAAGCTTAGTTTCTCTTGATTCCATAGATGTACCTCCCAAAATATGAACAAATTGTTCGTACTTTTTGACTTGATTATAACGTACAATATGTTCATAGTCAATAACTTTATGAACATTTTGGAGGTATTTATGTTTAATGAGCGACTTCGTGCTACAAGGAAACATCGAAAAATCAAACTTCAGCAAATGGCGGATATGCTTGATATTTCATTAAGAGCCTATCAACACTATGAAGCCGCCTTGCGTTCTCCCTCATTAGAAACACTTGTCAAAATTGCTGATATTCTCGATGTTTCTCTGGACTATCTCCTTGAACGCGACAACTTTATGAAAGCTCACGGAGTTTCCTTTGATGAATATTAAACAAGTCCTCAAGACTGTCCCATAATGCAATATCTCCTGTTCTGTCTCCGGCTTCTATGTTTTGATAGTGCCGAAGACTTATTCCGAGATGGTCTGCCACCGCCTGTTGGGTCAGACCTTTTTCTTTTCGTGCGTTTCTTAAATTCGCTCTCATATAGACCACTCTATTCTTTCGCTTTCTCTGCCGCCAATCTCGCCAGCCTGTCCGCCCGAATCAAGCTGCGGAGCGAATATTCATTTCGATTCTTGGCTTCTTCCGCCTCGATTTCGCGTAGGTACATAAAATGCTTTGTGTAGCAATCAGAACTGTCCTGTATGACCTTTGAGCGTGGCACATTAAAGTGTTTCGCAGTCCTATCTATATCCGCCTCATGTATGGCGTTAAGTCTTTTCCAGTCCTCAAAATCCTTGTCGTAGTAGGTGGCGTTGTAGGATTTGGCGCACTTGTAGATTGCGGCGGCGTACTGTTCGTTTGGCTTATCTGTCATGATGGCTTCTGTCTGTTTTATACCTGTTGTATTTTTCCCTGTACGCATAACTGTCACCAAATATGTTCCATGCGGCTTTAACTACGTTTGGCTCGTATGGGCGGATTTTTTCTAAATCTTCCACCGCCTTATAAGATATAGGGCACCCACAGCAGCCAGTCCTTGTCAGTCCATAAACTTCGTAGGCATCCGAATACTTGATTCCGTAATAGTCCTTGTACCATGCCTTATCATTATCCGTGACGTAGTACAGCGGTCTAAGCCGGTATTGACCGTCGCTTGTTTCGGTAAAACACAACGCGGAATTGTCTTTGCGGGGAACTGAACGCATTCCGCCTTCTGCCCTTCGTTCGCCGGTGATTATCATGTCATAATCCTTCTGGACTTTATGGGCGACTTGCTTTTTGCAGTAGTCACAGCATTTTGCGCTTATCTTAAAGTTTGGCGGGCACTCGCCTATGAAGTCGCGCATATATTTAGAAGAATTAATAACAAGCTGAATATTCGGGCGCGGTTCTCCGGCTGAATTACAGCAGCAGAGGAAATTTATCACGCTTTCGCACTTCGGATAGCGCTCTTTGAGTTCTTTCCGCTTTGCCGCCTTATCTTCTGCTTTTTCGTATTCTTCAGCAATCGACAGGGGTATATTTTTCTTCTGCCATTCCGACAATCCCGCGGACATTATTTTTGACACAAACGGGATTCCGTAAGTTCTTGCCGCCTGAACTATGTTGATTTTCGGACGGCATTCTTTGATTTCCACGCCGTATTTTTCCGCGGTGGATTTTACATGATTTTTTGTGACTTGCATCTCAAGACCAGTATTAAAAAAGACATATGTAATCGTCGGGAGGTCAAATATCTCTCTTGTACGTTCAATGACATCAATCATGATGTCGCTATCTGCTCCGCCCGAATAAGAACATATCGCGTTCGGATATTCCCGGAGCCGTTTTGCTATAATGCTTTGTATTGCCTGAAATTTTGCGGGCGCTTCAAAATCAGCGTATGCGGGGCGTTCGGTATAGACTTTGCTTTTATAGGTTTCTTTCATCTTTTTTCTCCTTACATCATCATGTTAAGCGCTCCAACTTGGCACCCTCAAAAATAATATTTTTTCTCAGTGCCAACGCAAACCCAAATTCACGGTTCGCAAAAATGTCATACTCCCAATCCTTGAGCATATAAATGCTGGCGCACGCCATTATACAAAGCAAATCTGTCGTTATATAGTCTGCCGCTTCACTCTTCGGAAATTCGTCAAGCTTCAGTTGAATATCCAAAGTTTCAGCCGCTATTTCGAGGGGCAATATGCATATCCGTACTCTTTTCGGAAGCCGAACATCATATCCGCATTCCGATAAAAGCTTTTTCGCGTTTAGAAAACGGTCTATACTGTCGGTTTTGCCGTTTTTTGCTCCGCAGAGATATATAAGATTGTTAGTTTTTAAAATCTGATTTTCCATTGTCATATATCCATTCATAATTTGCGTATACCTTCGCCGGATAGTCCGCGCCGCCGTTGTACGCTATGAGCGCCTTGTCAAGGTCCCCGGCGTTTTCGTCCAACAAAAAACCCAAAATCGCTATTCCGAGAGCGACGTTCTGCACAGGGTCGGTGCGGTAGTCGGTCAGTCTTTTTTCGGCGGCGAGCCAGTCCCACCAGCGGGGTTGTATCTGCATCAGTCCGTAGGCGTTGCCGGAGTCGCCGATTGCGGCGGCGTCAAACTCGCTTTCGGTTTTGATTATGGCGAGTATGAGGTCGTAGGCGATTTCGTACTGGGCGCAGGCGGCATATATTGACATCTGGAGGTCTGCTGAAAGCGGAATAAAACTGTATGCTACAAAATTTTCCGCCTCCGTTATGTATTCTTGAACGGTACTTTCAACCGGCGTTGTCATATGTTCCGTAGGCAAATCGGCAGTAACCGAACTTTCCGGTTGAAACGCGGGCGGCTGTTTTTGAGGGCGCACACAATTTTTAAAATATAATGCGCCCGACGCCGCAAGAATAAGAATTGCAAGGCATATAACCGCAGACGGCAGACTGTCCCTTAGTTTGTATTTTTTCATGGCTTGTCCTCTGTCACGATTCGAGGCTCATAATTAATTTGAGCCTGAAATCCGGAAGCCGATGTTTTTACGGCATTAGGGCGAAGTACATCTTTACAAAGCGAACTATGTAAATACATTTCAGCGGCACGTGAAAGATCATTCTTAATTCTCCGAATAACCGACCAAGCCATTTGATATGTAACATCATCATCTTTAAGAATTGTTCTTATCTCAGCCTCAATTTGTCTCTCTTTGTCTATTTCTGTTATCTCATTCATACCCTCAATCTCCTTTTTTCAAAACTCTTTATTGCCGAATCTGCATTTATCCCTTATACTTGTGCTAGGCTATTGCAGTAGCCTAGCACATAAGAAAGGAGTAAAAACTATGATGTCATTTATTAATCCAGAACTTGCTGCGCATAATATCGCAACAGCCTTTTGTGAACGTCAAATTCAGAAACTGCCCGACAATGCCTTTATTCCGGGTGATAAAAAACATTCTGATCCAGCCATAAAAGAAATATGGGAATTGTATTCCAACGTTTACGATTCCGTATTTGAAGCAGCAGATCACGAAAATGCATTACCCACAGATGAAGAATAGTCAAAGTCGGCTATTTTCTTCAATGGGTCAATTTCGATAATATCTTCCATTACAAGACCCATTGAGGACATCAGATATTTTATTTCCAACAAACTGAACCCATTTGTATCCAAATACTTAAAAATATGTTCACAGCCCCGTTGAACCTTATTTAAATCTATTCCTTCTGCTTTTGCCCGTCTGCGTTGTCGTTCTGTCATGCTGTCACCTCCTGCAATTCTTTCTTATTTCCACTGTCAGCGACATCTTCTTTCGCAATCGCCATACCCTCCGCAATGCCGAGAATGTAACTCTGCTTGTCCTTGCTAAGTTTAGGTACGGTTTGTGCAATTTTTCTAATAAGATCTTTTTCCTTTTCTGACATAGATTCCACTTCCCTTCTGTGATATAATTACCTTAAAAACCTAAGGAGAAAACCATATGATTTTCAAAAATGATAAGAAACTATTAAAAATAATAAAATCTCAATCCCCAAAACTTCCAAACAACTACTACGATTGGGAAGATATTTATAGGGTTTCCGGCATGTCAAATACGGATTATTTGATTTCCCTCCGTAGCCTTGCAGAAAACGAGATAATCTCATTTGGAGACCAATCAAAGACTGCATTTCGGCTTGAAGCAAACGGATTGTATTTTAACGAATATCAAAAGCAAAACCGCATTCAATACATGATGGATAAACTTGTTGATTTCTTTGCTTTGATTGTTGCCATAATAGCATTGATTATCTCGATAGCTTAACGCCGGATTTTTCTAAATCTTTCCACCATTCCTCAAATTCGGAAGGAGTTAGGCATTTCTGAATTTCTATCATGAGATGCCTTCTTCTTTCTTTTTCACTTGTCATTCTCTCGATTTCTCGAATGTACGACTGTAAAATTTTGCTCTTTGACCTTTTCTTTTTTCTTTTGGTTTCATATGGGAGCAAGTCAAAATCTATTGGCTTTCTTCCTATCCTCCTATCCCATGTACCGTCAACTAAATTCCAAGATGTCGCATAGGTCATCTTTTGAATGGTTTTCGAGGTTTTTCCATAAAAATTTGATTGGCAAACTCATTTTTTTCCTTCTTGTTGATTATACGACTATTATATGTCTAGTAGCGTACAATGTCAAGAACTTTTTGTTGACTACTCGACTTTTTTTTGATATGGTATCTTAAAAGGAGGTATTAAAATTGAAAGACAGAATTAAAAAAATAAGAAAAGATTCTGGTCTTACGCAGGAAAAATTTGCGGAACGGCTAGGAATAAAAAGAAACACGGTCGCTACTTATGAAACCGGAAAAAGCGAGCCAATGGATAATATTATTGTTTCTATTTGTCGGGAATTTAGCATAAGTGAAAATTGGTTAAGAACCGGTATCGGCGAAATGAAGAAATCTCTTACCAAAAATCAAGAAATAGGTGCTTTTGCAAATGAAGTTATGAAATTGCCAGACGAGGCATTTAAAAAACGGTTTGTAGATGCTTTGAAAAAACTTGATGAAAAAGACTGGGAAAACCTAGAAAAAATAGCAAACAAACTTCTGAAAGAGGACTAACTCAGTCCTCTTTCGTCATGTTTAGAATAAATTGTAAAATCTGTTCAAGAATCCATGGATTCTCAATTTTCTCTATCATTTCAACTATTATTTTTTTATAATCCATAGCCTTATCCCCCAAGTAAAACACACGTTCTAAAGTAGCGATATACTCATTATATCGAACACTTGTTCATGTGTCAAGATTGACAGAACAGGAAAATTATAGAAATTTAATTTTATTACTGCATATCATTCTCATTAACAGCAATTAATTCTCTTAAATTTATTATTGCCTTACACTTTACCACCCCCCGCCACTATTTTTGTTTGCAGAATAATATTTCTTGACATTATGAATCAAATTGTAATATAATCATAGCAATTATTAAACAATGCTTTGCCATTGAGCGAAGTAAAAGAAAGGAAAGAATACATATGAGAAAAAAAATTTTAATTCTATGCAGCATAATGCTTATGCTCTCTTTGTCGGTGATCGGCTGCTCTAAAATCAGCCAAGAGGACTACGATTCTCTTAATCAAAGTTACGAATCGGTACAAGAAGATTATAAAAATCTTCAAACAAACAATCAAAAGCTTCAAAATAACTGCAAAGAACTCGAATCACAGTTAGATAATTCCAAAAAGGAACTTGAATCGTTATCAAATCAGACTGTTTCCAGCACTGATATTTTTTCAGAGGATTATTTAGACTTATCAATTTGGGTTTCTACGTCATTCGGTGATAATGCTATATATTCCGAATTAGGAAATAGAGAATCTCCAGACGGAAAATATGTGCAAATTGTTGTTCCATCGAATTATACTGCCAAAGATACAGATACTATACTTACAGAAATTGCTATGGCTCTGGGCGTTTTTGAGTTACTTGGTACAAAGTATGATATAGTCTCAATAAAATATTTAACAAGCGATGGACACGAAATTATTGACGGCGAATTTTTCAGAAATGAAAATGGAAAATTTCTTTTAAATACTCTCAGCGGAGATACTCAAAACATAACAACCATACTCATACGAGCAAATGAATGGTTAAAATAATGTTTTAAATTTTCAAACTCAATAATATCATTATCAACTATAAAATAAGCGCGGACTGGATATTATTCTGCGCTTAGTTTTTGCCTAAAAACTTTTAATTCCTTTCAAATTCCTCTTGACTTTTATGCGCATAATGCGTATAATATGACTATAAGGAGGTTAAAGCATGAAATTCCGGGAAATAGAAAAAATAATTTTAGCTGACGGTTGGAAATTTAAAAAGGCGAAAGGCTCGCATTACTCATATGTCCATCCGACCAAAACGGGTAAAATCACAATCCCAAACCACCCCGGAGATCTTGATCCCCGAACAATTAAATCCATTTTAAGGCAGGCGGGGCTATAAAAGCCCTGTTCTTCCTAAGTTTAAAGGAGGTTCTTTATGAAATTAACTTATCCCGCTTGTTTTTACCCTTGCGAACAGAAAAAGGGCGCATATACGGTTGAAGTCCCTGACCTCCCCGGCTGTGTAAGCGAAGGAGACTCTTTAGCCGACGCTATTTTAATGGCTACCGATGCCGCCTCCGGCTGGGTTCTGGACGAACTTGAGGACGGAAAATCCGCTCCCGCAGCAAGCCCATTAGAAAGCATAGTTCCCGATTCCGGCGGCTTCGTCAATATGTTGGTTTTGGACATGGATACTTACGCAGAAAAATATGGCGAAAAAGCAGTAAGAAAAAATCTCACTATCCCCGCATGGCTCAATACCTTTGCAGAGAAAAATGATATTAACTTTTCACAAGTGCTTCAGGATTCTTTAACTGCAATGTATCAGCAAAGCCAGCAGGCATAATGCCCCTTCGTTTCGACATTTTACTCACTCAAGGAGATTTTAACAATGGCAGAATATGTATATCCCGCTATTTTTCACCGAAATGAAGATAACTCATATTGGGTTGAGTTTCCGGACCTTCCCAGATGCCACACTTATGGAGCTTCTATCCCCGAAACTATGGAATCCGCCCAAGAGGCGATGTCCGCTTATTTGCTCACATTATTAGAGCAGGACAAAGACATTGCTGCTCCCCCTGACCTTTCGGCATTTCATGCTCACGACGGTTTTTGCACACTTGTATCGTGCGACATAAACCAGTACAGGGACACAAAGGCAGTAAAAAAGACTTTAACCATTCCGGCATGGATGAACGAACGCGCCGTATCTATGGGTGTGAGTTTTTCACAAGTTTTGCAGGAAGCTCTTCTTTCAAAAATACAGGCACAGTAGCTTGTTAATAGGTTATTTACATGAATAAACTTTTCGCAGGTATTGCAAGACGCTCTAAAAACTCAGCTCCATATCGGATAACATCTCACTACTCTCGGTTCATATAAAACCGAGAGTAGTGAGATGTTACTTTATTATCATTTATTATACTTTTAAAATATTACCGCAATAATTTAATATTACTTGACGTTGAAATATTTGCTGTACTATAATTATAAAGAATATCTACAAAAGATTTCCTTAACTGAAAATAGAAAGAACAAAATACTTATGAAAAGAAAATATTTAATGCTATCCCGTATAATTTTATTGCTTATATTAACTATAACCGGATGCTCAAGTAGTATTAACTATGATACCACGCAGAAGCAAATTTATAAACAAAAATATAACGCTGAACAAAAACAAACTTTCGCTAAAAGAGGACCCACAAATACTATATCAATCGTTCCTGACGCTCACTTGTTTACCATTATCGAAATACAATATTATATATCTTAATGTAATAACAAACATCAGATGGAGTATCTATATGAATGACTTATTTTTAAATTTATTTATTTTTATATCAATTTTCTATTTTATTATATGGATATCATGTTTAAAACTTCATATAAAATTTTTTTCTTATACATTTAGTATAATTATATATGTATTATATGTATTTTATTGTCACGGATTAGCCTTATCATTACAATTTCATTACGGCAATATGATTCTAGGCATCATAAATGCCATTATAGCCATCATTATTCTTGCATTTTACATATGTTTATTCATATATTTTAACTTATTTAGAAATTCTTTATTTGCGTTTATTTTTATTTATATTACTTTTCGTACTCAACTTCTTTTATTTTTACGAGCTTACTATAGACTATTAAGCTTTAGTAAGATATCTTTTCCTTCATTCTTTATAACACTTTACCATTTTCTAAGGAAAATTTACTCCCATGAATTATTTGAATATATATTAAATGATAATAATTTTTTCAATATATTATCGACAGTAATTGGAGGAGTTATAGTGGGATTAATATTAAATCATATACATAACAAAACTTCCCACAAACGCTAAAATATATCCTAAACTTCTGAATTAAATATACATAAAGGTATCTTACTATGAATCAGATACCCGCAGACCGTCCTACGAAGTTCTGTTCAGATATGCGGAAAACTTCAGCGCATCACTGGATTTCATTTTCGGAATTGACAAGCACAGTAAGGACAAACTATCCCGCCTAGATTATGAACATCGCAAATCTGCGGACGATTATCTTGATTTTCTTTTGAGTGAACAGCAGCAATCTTAAGATAGACGGTTAGCCCGATTCATAAACTTACAGCAATTAGCCGCTTCCTGCGACAAAGTGAAGCGGCAATTCCGCTGAAACCATACAGGAAACTCTTCTTTCAAAAATAAAATAACACGAGCGTAAACCGTGTTGTTCGTGTCTGATTGGTACTGTAACATGGGCACTTATGTGTTTAAAATATTGAAACAAACTTTTTAACATGAGCGGTTGCCGTGTTAAAAGCCTGTTTTTTACCCTTAAGCAGCGTTTTTTTGCGCCCGTTTTGGGGGAGCACTCATGTTATCCGCAAAAGCCCGCCGTATAAGGCTATAATGGTCTTGCAAGAGGCAAACTATTATATATTTATCTTCTAAAAAACGGCTGCCCGATATAGTTTTTATAATCAGGCAACCGTTACAAATTTACCATTTTATAATTAAAGTTTCAGAAGTTCCTCTATACTAACCCAGAAGCTGACCTCTCCCCTGACACCGACACGCGACGCGCTGTTCGTCATGCGCA
>ERZ777011.2559-NODE-2559-length-14059-cov-9.230077_pt1 | contig 14059 bp, 17 predicted proteins | sample MGYA00374964_ERZ777011 | MGnify/ENA primary metagenome ERZ777011 (study PRJEB29310, sample SAMD00008975) | mouse gut metagenome | study: EMG produced TPA metagenomics assembly of the Metagenome analysis of fecal microbiota from mouse which was promoted...
TTAACACTTCGGTCTACTCAATTTAACATATGCACCGGGATTTCGGCTTGGGCCGGAAAAAGTCCCAGGAAGGTTTGGTCGAACTGGTCGTAGAATGCTTTCAGCTCCTCGTCAATCATGGCCGACGATTTCACCAGCTTCTTCAGGTCGTCGCTCTTGCCGCTGTTGGCCAGCTTGCCTATGGCCTTGCGATAGGAGTCGAGTTTCTCAATGTAGAACAGACACTGGTTCATGTAGCTGCTGATGTATGTTTCCTTCAGTTCGGAAATGTCAGAAATCTCGTTGTAGGCCTCTGCCAGACGAAGATTCGACCTCTGTAGCTCGCTGTTGAGCTCGCTCAGCTGCCGGTTTGCCTCCTCCTCCAGCCGTCGGGCAGTAGCAATACGGTGCATCTGCTTGCGCATTACTAAAAGCAGCACCAGCAGTGCCACAATAAGCACGGTTATGAAAATAATGGTGCGCACCAGGTTTTTGTGCTGCCGGCGCACGGTGTCGACATATATGGCGTTTATCTGCGGATAACATTCGTTGAGTTCTAAAATTCTCTGGCGGGCATTGTATTTTACGGCATCGTCGACGGCAATGTTCAGAAAGCGGTATGCGCGGTCGAGGTCGCCCTCGCTGTAAAGCAGCAGAGCCAGCTGTCGCAGCGACACATACTCGCGCACAGCCGATTTCATGTCGGAGATAGCCGACAGTATCAGCTGTTTTTTCTGATTCTCGCTGTCGCCGGCCATGCCGTACGCTACAGCAAGAGTCCAGGCACATATGGCCCGGCTGTGTTCGTCGAGTTCATTGTTTGCGATATAGTTCTCCAGAATTTCAATAGCCTCGCGAGGCCGCCCCTTTTCGTTCAGCTGGTCGGCATGGATAAGGGCGTACGACATTGATTCCGGGTCGTTCACGCTCAGCAGCGAGTCGCGGTACATGTCGGTAATAGTCTTGTATCGCCGCTTTTCGTTGTCGAATGCCGCATAGTCGGCCAGGTGGCCGTATACGGTGCGCTTGATGTGGAAATAGTATGGGCGCATGTAGTCCGGTACATCCTCAAGTTCAATAGAGTTGATGATGCCCAATGTTTCGTGGTACATGCCTGTTGGGCTGAGAATGTTGGCGCGGTTCATCAGGGCGTTCATCACCTTGTTGCTGTCGCCAAGGTCGCGTGCCAGCTTTTCCTGGCGCAGAGTTATGGCGTATGCCGAATCGGAGATGAACGGATGGTATTCGCCGAACAGTTCGTTGAGCAAGTCAAAGCAGCGTTCCGAGTCGCCGCACCTGCGTAATTCGGCATGGAGCGAATCGAGCCGCTGTTCTTTCAGCTGTTGATACTTGGGCCGCATGGCTATGACATTGTCCAACTGCTTCATCAAGGAATCAGTTGCACTCTTGGCCATGGAGGCAGCGCGGGCCGTCGTCAAAGCGCAGAAGAACATCAGTATGTATATGCCTAATCTCATTCTTCCGGCAAAGTTACGAAGTTTTTTCGCAAAGGTCAAATTATGGACTTGCTTAATAATTAATGTGAACGACGCTAATGTGTTAAATGTGTTAAATGTATTAGGGTCATGCCAAAGTTTAACCCCCGCTCCACCCCGGTATTTGTCGTACCGGGCTAACATTGAAACTACATCTCGGCTATTACGGCCATGGAGGGCAGGGAGAGTACCGGACGGTGGTGCAGACTGTAGTAGAGCAGCAGGTGGTTGAGGATGTCGCGGCGCTGCCGGCGGTTGAGTCGGAACAGGTGCAGATTGCGTGTGTTCATGCGTGAAAGCGCGCGCAGGGCGATGGTCGACGCTTCGTCGAGGAATTGGTTGTGAAGCGGCGCCGATGGCTTGAAGCAGCCGTCGCGCAGGTCGAAGAGGCTGCCCGGCTCCGGCCAGTCGGGCTCGATGCCGAAAAAGCGGGCGAGGCGGAGCAGAAAGTATATGTGGAAGTTCAGCGCCGCCTCGCGCGGCAGGCTGTCGAGCAGCTGTATGCTGTCGATGAGAAAGGCCGTCATCAGAGGGTCGGGCTGATGGTCGCGCAGGCATACTTCGAGGAAGTCGGCCAGAAACATTGCTGTGATGGCCTTGGATGGCTCGGTGCTTATACCCGGTATGAGCAGAGCGGGGCGGAGCTCGCGGAAGTTATAGATGCTGCGGTCGGGGCGCACGTCGACTTCGAGGCATAGCGGACTGAGCGGCATGGTCAGTGCGCGGGTGCGTGCGGCGCGGCGTCCTTTGTCGGCAGGTACGGTCACGCTTATCCGGCCCAGTTCGGCTGTCCATAGCGACAGAATCGAACTGCGGTCGCTGTGTTTGATTGTCCTGAGGGCTATCGCTGTGACGCTGTGGTACATCGACTATTTGATGTCTTCCCAGTCCACGTCGACAATCTGTTCTTCGGCCACTACCCGGCGCGGCGGCAGGTCGCAGCGGTCGGTCTGCGGGGGCAGTTCCTCGAAGCTGACGTATTCGCCTACATCGGCGTTGATTTTTTTGCCGCGGGTGCGCCGGCGTGTGCGGTTGTCATTGTCGTATGGGTTGGTGTTGCGGGCGCCGAACTGCTGTTCGTAAGCCTGCTGTGCCTGACGGCGGAAGTTGTCGAACTTGCGTTTGGTCGAGAACAGAGCCCATAGCACGCGCCCTATGGGGATGACAACGAATAATAAGAATAAAATAAAAAGGAGTGAGCCCATAACGGTTGTTTTTTAGAGCCTTAGCGCTTGCTGCGGAGTGAGTCGGCTGCGGAGAGCATCAGGTATAGTACTACTGTCCATGCAAGTCCGGCCAAGCCGAAGCCTATTATGAACGCTATGGCTGCGAGTATGATTACGTAGCGTCGGAAGTTGTCCGCAAAGCTGAAGTTACGGAACTTCAGAGAGAACATACGCAAATTACATACCATACTCAACGAAATCAGTACAATTATAATAAGTGAAGGTATAGTGCCGGGGTATCCGTATCGGCTTATCCAGCCGCAGAAGCCTATCAGAAACAGGGCGTTGGCCGGTATTGGCAGGCCGCTGAATTCGGTGGACTGGCTTTCGTCGACGTTGAATTTGGCCAGTCGCAGGGCTCCGCACAGCGGCACAATTAGTGCGCCGTATGCCAGCGGGCTGTCGCTGTAAAGCTGCATTACGTTGATCATGAGCATGGCAGGAGCTACGCCGAAGCTTACAAGGTCGGAGAGCGAGTCGAGCTGCTTGCCTATCTCGGAGTAGGCGTGCATCAGGCGTGCAGAGGCGCCGTCGAAGAAGTCGAACATTGCTGCTGCGCCTATCATTATATAGGCCCAGACCTGGCCGCTGAGGCCGCAGTATTCTTCGCCTGCGTGCCAGGCGAATATTATTGCCACGCAGCCCGAAAGGAGGTTGAGGCTGGTAACGGCGTTGGGTATCAGAGATTTTATGCTCATTCGATTTTGTTGATTGAGGGGGGAGGGCCGCCGCAGAGGTGGGGCGGCTGTTATTTCAGTCGGGCTATGGGGGTTATGCCGCCTATAGTCTTGTCGCCTACTTTCACTAGGGTTTCGGTGTCCACGGGCAGGTATATGTCCACGCGCGAGCCGAATTTAATGAATCCCATGTGGTCTTCGATTGATGCTTCCACACCCGGGTATGCGTAGGTGACAATGCGGCGAGCCATTGCGCCGGCTACTTGACGTACTAACACCAATTGACCGCCCGGGGTTCGGATTACCACCGTCGAACGTTCGTTTTCCACGCTGCTTTTTGGCAGATAGGCGCCCATGAAACGTCCGCTGTGGTGTGCGGTGTATATTACTTCTCCGTCGACCGGAAACCAGTTGGCATGCACGTTCAGCGGACTCATAAATACCGAGAGCTGCAGCGCGGGGCCTTTGAGATACTCGCCTTCGTAGGTTTCTTCGAGGACCACGACCTTGCCGTCGGCGCTCGACACTACGGTGTTGAGCCGTTCGCCTTTGTAGTATCGCTTTGGCGAGCGGAAGAAGTTGACGGCCAGCAGGTATGTGACACCGAACACGGCGGAGCTGACAATGGCCCAGACCATGGGGCGAACCCACAGCCACAGCGGCACATTAATCAGCAGCACCAGTATCAGGCCTACTATAAGTATGTTGGTACCTTCGCGGTGTAGTTTTACTCTCATTATATTATTCTTTGGTGCCGTAGGCGAGGTCGCCGGCGTCGCCCAGGCCCGGTACTATATAGCTGTGGGAATTGATTTCGGGGTCGATAGCACCCATCCACAGTGTGGTGCGGTCGGCGGGCATCACTTTTTTCAGATAGTCCACGGCCTGTTGCGAGGCGATTACCGATGCCACGTGTATGTGTGCGGGCATGCCTTTGGTAATCAGGGCCCGGTAGCTGAGTTCCATCGAGGCGCCGGTGGCGAGCATGGGGTCGCACAGTATCAGTGTCTTGCCTTCGAGCGAGGGCGAGGCCAGATATTCGATGCAGACGTCGAAGTTCTCTTTCTCCTTGTATTTGCGGTAGGCCGAAACAAAGGCATTTTCGGCGCGGTCGAAGAAGTTGAGGAATCCTTGGTGGAAGGGTACTCCGGCGCGGAATATGGTGGCCAGCACCACCGGCTCGTCGAGTACGGAGCACTTGGCGGTGGCCAGTGGTGTGGTGATGTCCTGCATGCGGTAGCGCAGGCGTTTGCTGATTTCGTATGCCATGATTTCGCCGGTGCGCTCCAGGTTGCGACGGAAGCGTAGCGGGTCGGCATGTATGTCGGTGTCGCGCATTTCGGCCAGATACTGGCTCATCAGCGACGGAGCAGCTCCAAAATCAATTACTTCCATGTGGTTGTCAGTCGATGATGTCGAATCCGGTGTATTTGCGCAGGCATTCGGGAACGACTATGCCGTCGGGAGTCTGGTTGTTCTCGAGCATTGCGGCCATGATGCGGGGCAAGGCCAGGGCCGAGCCGTTGAGGGTGTGGCACAGACGGGTTTTCTTGTCGTCGCCGCGGTAACGGCATTTGAGGCGGTTGGCCTGGTACGACTCGAAGTTGGATACCGACGATACCTCAAGCCAGCGTTTCTGTGCGCCGGACCATACTTCGAAGTCGAATGTTATGGCCGAGGTGAAGCTCATGTCGCCGCCGCACAGGCGCAGTATGTGCCAGGGCAGGCCGAGGCATTCGAGCAGGTGCTGCACATGGTCTTTCATCTCTTCGAGGGCGCTGTATGAGTTCTCGGGCTTTTCGATACGCACGATTTCAACCTTGTCGAACTGGTGCAGGCGGTTGAGGCCTCGCACGTCGGCGCCGTAGCTGCCGGCCTCGCGGCGGAAGCAGGCCGAGTAGGCGCAGTTCTTCACGGGCAGCTGGTCGGGGTTGAGTATTACGTCGCGGTAGAGGTTTGTCACCGGCACTTCGGCGGTGGGTATGAGGTAGAGGTTGTCGAGGTCGCAGTGGTACATCTGTCCTTCTTTATCGGGCAGCTGTCCGGTGCCGTATCCCGATGCCTCGTTCACCACGTAGGGGGGCTGTACTTCGAGGTAGCCGGCTTTTGAGGCTTCGTCGAGGAAGAACTGAATGAGTGCGCGCTGCAGTTTGGCGCCTTTGCCCAGATAAACGGGGAATCCGGCTCCGGTGATTTTCACACCAAGGTCGAAGTCGATAAGGTGGTATTTCTTGGCCAGTTCCCAGTGGGGCAGTGCGTCGTCGCCAAGCTCGGGCATGGGGCCGCCGGTTTTTTCAACCACGTTGTCGTCGGCTGTGCGTCCTTGTGGCACCATGTCGCAGGGAACGTTGGGCACATTAAGCAGAATCTCCTGTATTTCTTTTTCGGTCCGGGTCAGTTTATCAGCCTCGGCCTTCTGAGTTTCTTTGAGCGCAGCCACCTGCAGTTTTGCCTGTTCGGCCTCGCTTTTGAGGCCTTTTTTCATCAGGGCGCCTATTTCGCCGGATAGCTTTTTGAGCTCTGCGGCTTTGGTGTCGGAGCTTAATTGCAGGGCTCGGCGCTGGTCATCGAGTTCGATGACGCGGTGTATGTGTTCGGCACCCTCGAAGCCTTTCACAGCCAGGCGTTCGATAATGCGCTCGGGATTTTCTTTGATTTGTGCTAAGGTAAGCATTGTGGGTATGGTTGAATGTTAAGTGCTTATGTGGTGGGTTTAGCTCAGGAGGCGGCGTACGGCTGCCGATATTGCTTTTCCGTCGGCTCGTCCGGCGAGCTGTTTGGTAGCCACACCCATTACTTTTCCCATGTCGGCGGCTGATGAAGCTCCGACTTTAGCAATTATTTCGCTCAATGCCGCGTCGAGTTCTTCGGCGCTCAGAGGCTGAGGCAGATACTCTTTGATTACGGCCATTTCGGCTTCTTCGGTTTCGGCCAGGTCCGGACGGTTCTGGCTACGGTAAATTTCGGCCGATTCGCTGCGCTGCTTGGCCATTTTTACCAGTATTTTCATAGCTGCGTCGTCGGAAAGTTCGCCGTTGGCGCCCGGAGCTGTCTTAGCTTCGATAAATTCTTTTTTGATACCGCGGAGAGCCTGCAGACGCACTTTGTCCTTGGCGAGCATGGCCGATTTGATGGCGGAATTTATGGTTTCAAAAAAATCCATAGCGGGTTGTTGTTTTTATATCAACTGCAAATTTACGAATTTTCGCCGATATAAGGTGTATGTTATGCCAAAAAACATCTCCGCAGTAGCCAAAAAGTATAAAAATGTACGAAAAAGGCAGTAAAATACCTTTGCTGTAACAGGCGCATACAAATTTTGTTGTGTAATTCGGGAATAAATTGTAAATTTGCATCAAAAGATTTTGATATGAACAATTTCGATGTGCCTCAGCCGCAAGTGTCGGCTACTCCGGCCGACCGGGTGCGCTATCTTATAAAGTTGCTCAGAAAAACACAGGCCCAGTTCGGGCAGCTTATCGGCCTTGACCCCTCGAACCTGTCGCGGGCGCTGTCAGGCGACCAGCCGCTGCGTGATACCTTTGTGAACCGTGTAGTGGTGAATGTGGGTGTAAGCAAGGAGTGGCTGCTCCACGGCACAGGCGTTCCCTTTCCGAAAGGCACTCATGCAGCCGAGGTGATCGACAGTGGCACACACATGATGCACTGTGCGCCGCAACGCAGCGGAGCTCCTGTGTATGATATAGATGTGACCGCCGGATGCGCCGAACTCAGCCGCATGTTCACCAACGAACGTATCATAGGTTATCTCGACATGCCCGGGGTGAATCACGAATATCCCATCTGCCGGGTGAGCGGCGACTCCATGAGTCCCAAGATAGTCAACGGCGGCTATGTGTCGATACGTCCGCTCAGCGATACCTCCATTATTTTCTGGGGGCAGATTTATGTGGTGATTATGGACGATTTCCGCATGGTCAAGTACGTGCGCCGTCACAACGACCCGTCGATGGTGATATTGCATAGCGACAATCCGGCATACGACGACATGGAGGTGCCGCGCAGTGCCATCCGCAAACTTTACATGGTTGAAACAATACTAAATTTCGAAATCGTTGGCTAAACGCAAACTTTCGCAACCCTTGCCCGCCTGCGCCATCAGCGGTGTTCTGGAGGCGGGCTGCGACGAAGCCGGTCGCGGCTGTCTGGCCGGCCCGGTGTTCGCCGCGGCAGTTATATTGCCCGATGACTTCACCCATCCGTGGCTCAACGATTCCAAGCAGTTGAGCGAGGTCCGACGCATGGAGTTGCGTCCTATCATACAGTGGCAGGCGCTGGCATGGGCCATAGGTACAGCCTCGCCTGAGGAAATTGACGAAATCAACATTCTCAATGCCTCGATTCTGGCCATGCACCGGGCCCTCGATGCCCTGCAGCTGCGTCCGGGAGCGATTGCCGTCGACGGCAATCGCTTCAAGCCCTATGCCGACATACCCCATACTACATATATAAAGGGCGACGGACGATTTGCCAATATAGCCGCCGCTTCCATTCTTGCCAAAACCAGCCGCGACGAGTACATGCTTGCTGCCGCTGCCGAGTATCCGGGTTACGACTGGGAGTCGAACAAAGGCTATCCCACCGAGGCTCACCGCGAGGCCATACACAAGCTGGGTCTGACTCCGCTTCACCGCAAGACATTCAAGTGCTGAATGTGGAGGTGGCCGTGATGTATTTTGGAGTCAGAAACTGATTTTTTCAGCTCCCGGGTGTATAACAGATTGGAAAAATCATTAAATTTGCGGAAAAATCATGCGCCATGACATATAAATATGATTTCCTGGTTATAGGATCCGGCATCGCCGGCATGAGCTTTGCGCTCAAAGTGGCTCAGAAAGGCCGCGTGGCCTTGGTGTGCAAAACCACTATCGATGAGGCAAATACTGCACTTGCACAAGGCGGTGTGGCTTCGGTGACCAATATTGAAGTCGATGATTTCGACAAGCATATCCACGATACTATGGTGGCAGGCGACTGGCTTAGCGACCCCGCCGCCGTAGAAAAAGTAGTGAAGGGCGCTCCGGAGCAGATACGCCAGCTGATACAGTGGGGTGTGGACTTTGATAAAAAAGAGAACGGCGACTTTGACCTGCACCGTGAGGGCGGCCACAGCGAGTTCCGTATTCTGCACCATGCCGACAATACCGGTTTCGAAATTCAGGAGAGCCTTATCAAGGCAGTTCGCTCGCATCCGGAAATTGATGTGTTCGAGAATCATTTTGCCATCGAAATCATAACCCAGCACCATCTGGGCAAAATAGTCACCCGCCGCACGCCCGACATTACCTGCTACGGCGCATACGTGCTCGACACGGCCAGTGGGCAGGTCGACAAGTTCCTGGCCAAGACCACGGTAATGGCTACCGGAGGTGTCGGAGCTGTGTATCTTACCACCACCAACCCGCTTGTGGCCACCGGCGACGGCATAGCCATGGTGTACCGCGCAAAGGGAACTGTAAAGGATATGGAATTCATACAGTTCCACCCAACGGCGCTGTTCCACCCCGGCGACCGCCCCAGCTTTCTGATTACCGAGGCCATGCGTGGTTATGGTGCAGTACTGCGCAATCTCAAGGGCGAGGAATTTATGCAGAAATACGACCCTCGTCTGTCGCTGGCACCCCGCGATATCGTGGCCCGTGCAATCGACTCGGAGATGAAGCTCCACGGCGACGACCATGTGTTCCTGGATGTAACCCATAAAGACCCCGAAGAAACCAAAAAACATTTTCCCAACATATACCGCCACTGCCTCGGACTTGGCATCGATATCACTCGCGACTATATACCTGTGGCTCCGGCAGCCCACTACCTCTGCGGCGGTATAAAGGTAGACGGCAACGCCGAGTCGAGTATCCGTCACCTCTATGCCGTAGGCGAATGTAGCTGTACCGGCCTTCATGGCGGCAACCGTCTGGCCAGCAATTCGCTGATTGAGGCCGTGGTATATGCCGACGCGGCTGCACGCCATGCTGCCTCGGTGGTTGACGGCATCAGCCTGCGCGACGATGTGCCTGACTGGAACGACGACGGAACCCGGCATCCCGAGGAGATGGTGCTTATAGTACAGAGCCTTAAGGAGGTGAATCAGATAATGGGTACTTACGTGGGCATTGTGCGCTCAAACCTGCGCCTCGACAGGGCCTGGAACCGCCTCGACTTGCTGTATGAGGAAACCGAGCGCCTGTTTAAGTGTTCCAAAGCATCGCGCGAAATATGCGAATTACGCAATATTATCAATGTGGGTTATCTGATTATGCGTCAGGCCAAGGAGCGCAAAGAATCGCGCGGCCTGCATTACACGGTCGATTATCCGCCGGTCAAAGATAATAATATTTAACGGGCGACAGCTGCCCGTCGAGTTCGAACACCAGGGGAGTGCCGGTAGGAATCTCCAGGCTCAGCACCTCGTCGGGAGTGAGATGCCGCAGCATCATCACCAGCCCGCGCAGACTGTTGCCGTGGGCTGCCACCATAACATCGCCATAGTGTCGCAGGGCAGGGACTATACGCTCCTCCCAGCAGCTGCGCACACGTTCGATTGTCAGTTTCAGCGACTCGGTTGCCGGCAGTTCGTCGGCAGTCAGTTCGGCGTATCTGGGGTCGAAGCGCGGATGCCGTTTGTCGTCGGCGGTCAGGGCAGGAGGCATGACATCGTAGCTCCGTCGCCAGATGTGTACCTGTTCGTCGCCGAACTTTAATGCTGTGTCGGCTTTGTTAAGGCCCTGCAACGCTCCGTAATGGCGCTCGTTCAAGTGCCAGTCCTTATACACCGGCACCCACTCCCGGTCCATGGCCTCGGCGGCAATCTGCAGGGTGTGTATGGCCCGTTTGAGATACGAAGTGAAGTAATATTGCGGTATTATACCCGCGTCCAGGAGCTTGCGCCCGGCTTCGGCGGCCTCCAGACGCCCTTTGTCGGAGAGGTCAACGTCGGTCCAGCCGGTAAAGCGGTTTTCCAGGTTCCATTGGCTTTGGCCGTGGCGGATGAGAATCAGTTTCATATTCAGTAGGAATTTAGTGTGACATTTAAACATCCTGTAAAATAATCGGCCTGCCAATTAAACCTTTTTTAAGAATTTTTGTCAATAAAATATGTACGGGTAGCGCAAAAGACACCATAGCAGCCCCGAAACTGCAAAATTCTAAGGATATGAAAGAACAGACTCAAGATAATAACCTTACCTCGCGGCCATCGGAGGCCGGGGAAACACTTGAAGATATAACAGCTCGCAGAGAAGAGAGCGCAACTTCGCCTAATGACTCCGATGCGACTCCGGCACCGGAGAAAAGCGTCTACGACAAGGTGGCGCTTATGGCTATGATAGTGTCGCTTATAGCCTGGGCGGTAATGCTTGTGCCGTCGCTTTACAGTGGCTATGTGGCACTGGCGGTTGCGGTAATATCGGTGGTTCTGTCGGCATTCGGTCTGAAGTCGCGTCGCCGTATATGGCGCGACACCGCCACCACAGCGCTTATAATAGGCGGTGTGCTGGCAGTGGTCATACTCAGCTTTATAGTGGTTATTTACGTGGGCCTGAAGGGCATGTAGGGGCTATTTGCGCCCGAAATCGGCAGGAATCTCACCCCACTGTTCGGTTTCCCATTTCAGTATCGGGTTGGCAATGCGGTGTGTGGCCAGCCATGCGTCGGCACGTTGCAGCAGTTCGAACACGCGCCTGTTTTCGTCGGTGGGCGTTAGTTTGGTGCGAGAGTGTCCTGCGCGTAGCCATGCCAGGGCCGTGCGCGAATCGGAATATACCGGACGGGTGAAATCGCCGTTGCGGGCCAGCAGCGACACCGCATGTATCAGCGCTATATATTCGGCAATATTGTTGGTGCCCCCCTCGAGCGGACCCATGTGAAATAGTTCGCGGCCTGAGCCGACCTCTACACAGCGGTACTCCATGGGGCCGGGATTCTTGGCGCAGGCGCCGTCCACGGCCCAGGCGTCGAGCTTTATCTGAGGGAAAGCGGAATAGTTGACTATCTGAGGCCTGTGGCTCGCAATAGCGCGGTAAAGGCCCATGTGTTCTGAGGGGTCGCCGCGGTATGCCTCGGTGGCTTCTTCGACCGAAGGAAAACTTTTATAGCGAGCGCCGGGCACGCCTTTTATCTGAGCCTCGCACTCCTCCCAGCTGTCATATATACCGGGCGAGAGTCCGTGCCATACCACATAGAACTTGCGGCGGTTAGAGGGTGGTGTACTCATGAGAACTGTAACAAGATTGATATGTCGACGTGGCGCATGTTGAGCATGCGTGCCACTCGCTGATTCACGGGCTTGCCCATGAAGATGTATGCGCCTTTGCGCAGTCCGGGGTTTAGTTTGAGGGCGTTGATGGCGCCGTCGCAGCTCAGCAGTTCGCTCAGCATGGTCATAAATGTATTGCTCATGGCCATGGCGGCGGTACGCGGCACGGCGTTGCCGGCGTTGACATAGCATACTCGGTGCCCCGAGTCGAGCGAGTTGTCAGAGGGCGATGCCAGAGCAAGGTCGCACTGAGGCAGCGAGGGGAATGCTGCGCCTGTGCTGTATTGTGCGGCGAGGTCGAATATTATCACGCCGCGCTTCATTTCCTGAACTATCTCGGCCGAAATCTGAGTGTTGCCGCAGGCTACCACCACATCGGCGCTGCGCAGTGCCGATGCCAGTACTTTAGGATGCAGCGCCGAGGTGATTACACCCGGCCCGAGGTTTAGTCCGGCTCGGCGTAGCGAATAGCAGTCGTTGTCGAACATCCTCACAGTGGCTCCGAGTCCGACAGCTGTCTGTGCGGCGGCCACGGCGTCGAATCCCGAGCCTATTATAGTAACCTCGCACGGCACTACTCCGGCCACTCCGCCCATGAGTATGCCTTTGCCGTGTATGGCGTCGGCCAGCAGCGACGAAGCAATGGCCATGGCCGCGCGGCCGTCGATTTCGCTGAGAATGTCGGCGAAAGGCTTGCGCCCGTCGGGGTCTTCAATCATGTCGAGGGCTATGCAGCCGATGTATTTCTGCATAAGCAGGCGCAGTGCCCGCGGGTCTTGCAGCTCCGGGTGGAAGAATGTGAGCAGCAGTGCGCCTCGTCGCATCCTTGTGGCATCGGCATAGTTGATTGCCGGCAGATGAATCACGATGTCGGAGCGCAGTGCGGTATCGCGGTCGGTAATCTGCACCCCCATCCGCGCGTAAGCCGAGTCGGGGTAATGTATGCTTGCTGCAGCTCCGGCCTGCATGCGCACCGAGTAACCGCGCTCCACCAGCACTGCGGCAGCTTCGGGAGTGAGCGGAAAACGTTTTTCGGAGTACGATGTCGAGGCCGGCAGGCCTATGCTGATGCTGCGGGTAGTTGCGGCCGCCTGCAGCAGCATTTCGAGTGGCGTGGGGTCATTCATTATGTGATGGATTTGCGAAGCGTGATATGAACTTGGCTACAGTACTGTCGATTTCCTCGGATGATTCCAGGCGGCTGGAGTCGAAAGTAGCCGCGGCCTGCGCGTAGAAGGGTTCGCGCTCGGCACTGAGGCTGTCGACGCGGCGGTCGATTGCTGCCGGGTCTGTGGCTATGTCGGCGAACATAGGCCTGACTCCTCCGGCCTCGGCCAGGCGCCTGACGAGGCGCTCGCGGCAACATTCGAGGCGTACGGTAAGTCCGGTCCGGTTCATGCGCTCCATGTTGTCGGCATGGCATGGGGTGCCTCCGCCGCAGGCTATTATCTGCGGTTTGTCGCTGTCGATGAGTCGTTGCAGCTCCGAGGCCTCCAGGCGTCTGAAGTGGTCGATGCCATTGCGCTTAATCACGTCGGCCACCGACATTCCGCAACGTAGTTCCACCGCCTCGTCGAGGTCAGTGAACTCGTAGCCTATGCTGCGCAGTGCGCGCCCCAGTGTGCTTTTGCCGCAGCCGGGGAGCCCCATCAGAAATAGCGGGCGTTTCAGGCTCTGAGGTTTTATCATTTCTTTTCCAGGTCTTTCTTCAGCAGGTCGCGGATTTCGGCCAGAAGCTCTTCCTGAGTGGGTCCGGCCGGAGCAGCCGGTTCTTCTTTTTTCTCTTCTTTTTTGAATTTGTTTATCATTTTAATTGCCACGAAAATGCAGAAGGCAATTATAATGAAGTCCACAATGGTCTGTACGAAAGCGCCCCAGGTAATTGCCACCTCGGGAGTTACCACTTCGGTACCATTCATTACCGCGTCTTTGATTACGAACTTGTTTTCGCTGAAATTCAGGCCTCCGGTGAGTACACCTATGCCGGGCATAATCACATCATTTACAAGCGAGCTGACTATTTTGCCGAATGCTCCGCCTATGATAACACCGACAGCCATGTCGATGACGTTGCCGCGCATGGCGAATTCTTTGAATTCCTTGATGAATTTACTCATATGATGTTTTGGCTTGGATTTACCTTTTTGAACGTCTGTAGAGCCACAGAGGTTCATTGGCAAAGTTAGCAAAAAAAAACGAATAATTGCAGGCTTGCGCTGTTGAGCCTCGTATTTTTGACGCAGATTTTTACACAAGCTCTTGGATTTTAATTTTTTTTAGTAGATGACAAAAATTAAACTTATGCTGTTAAACATTTAATTTTTAGGTGATTAAATTTGCAAAAGTCCTTAAAATTTAGTAATTTAAAGGAAAAGTTTGGCGACTTTTCTCCATGAAAACTACTAA
>ERZ777011.2561-NODE-2561-length-14044-cov-2.572021_pt1 | contig 14044 bp, 13 predicted proteins | sample MGYA00374964_ERZ777011 | MGnify/ENA primary metagenome ERZ777011 (study PRJEB29310, sample SAMD00008975) | mouse gut metagenome | study: EMG produced TPA metagenomics assembly of the Metagenome analysis of fecal microbiota from mouse which was promoted...
ATTATATCTATTCAGAACTCGGAGACGGAAAAACTTTTCTTCTTGACATTGATTACGGCAAAATTGAAAACGGTACAAATATAGGAATATTCGGCAATACAAACAGTGATGCACAGCTTTTTAAGATGGTTGACAACAGCGACGGAACTTATGAAATATGCACAAAGGTTACTGATGACAGAAGCGGAATAGGAGTAGTATCTGCGTCAAAAGAAAGCGGTGCAAATGTTGTAGAATGGGAATGCAACAACAGTGACGACCAAAAATGGATTCTCGAAATAAAAATTAACCCCATTAACGGAAAATTTATAAAAAATCTTACGGTAAAGGACTTGGATAATTATCAGGACTGGAAAATTGCTGATTCAGCAGAAATCGGAAGTCTTGTTTTCGGCGACCGTGATGTTACATATACTGAACTTCCTGAAAGTCTAAAAGGTGCTGAAATGATTCAAACAGCCTGCGACTCAAAAAACAGTAAAAATGATTTGGCTGAATTTACTGCTGCTGAAAATATAAAAGTATATGTTGCACTTGATACAAGAGTTGAATCTTCTATGGGTACAATTCCCGAATGGCTCAATGACTGGACTAAAACAAGTGAACAAGCTAAAAACAGCGGAGACGTAGTATTCGATATATATGAAAAATCATATAAATCCGGTGAAACCGTTATTCTTGGTACAAACAGCACAAACTATACTGTAGTCAACTATACGGTATTTGTAAAGGAAGATGCAGAGGAAACTGTTACTTCAACTACTACTGCTACTCCTCCCGTAACAACTACAACTATGACAACTACTGATGACAAAACAGAAACAACTACAAAAAATCCTTCAGAACTTCCGGAAGTTACTCTTCTCGGTGATGCAAACTGTGACGGAATACTGACAATTGCTGATGCAACCGCTATTATTCAGCATATGGGCAATCAGGATGAATATGGTTTATCAGAACAGGGACTTGCAAATGCTGACTGCTGTAATCCTGGTGACGGAGTTACAGGCAAGGACGCAAATGCAATACAGATGCTTGAAGCAGAACTGATAACCTCGCTTCCTGTCTTCGATTAATCAAGCTGTTTTCTTAAATGGTATACCTCCCCCTTCAAAAAGCTCTCCTTTATTCGGAGAGCTTTTTATTTTTCTATTGATTTGTTCTAAAAAATATGATATTATATATAATAGAATTATTTTTGTAAAGGAAGATTGTATGCTTGTAAGTTTAAATAATATAAATAAATTCTATAACGGAAATCAAATACTCAAAAACATTTCACTTACTATTAATGAAAATGACAAAATCGGTCTTGTAGGAAATAACGGCTGCGGAAAATCAACACTGCTTAAAATTCTTACAGGAAATATTGAAGCTGAAAAAGACAGCATTATTTCTCTTGCATCAAAAACAACTATAGGATATTTGGAACAGATGGGCGGGCTTGATTCCGAAAATACTGTCATTGAAGAAATGCGCAAGGTTTTTGCTCCTGTTCATAATGCTATTGACAGACTGCGTGAAATCGAGCTTGAAATTGAGTCCGGCGACAATTCGTCAGCTGATGAATATCAACAGCTCTCATCATGGATTGAAGCAAATGACGGATATAATACGGATGTAAAAATCCGAATGATTCTTAACGGCATGGGCTTTTCGGAAAACGAGCTTAACCGCACTGTCTCAGGATTCAGCGGAGGAGAAAAAACCCGTCTTTGCATATCAAAGCTCCTGCTGGAACAACCCAATCTTCTTATCCTTGATGAGCCTACAAATCATCTTGATTTCAAAACTATAATGTGGCTGGAAGATTATCTTAAGAACTACAAGGGTGCTGTCCTTATAGTAAGTCACGACAGATATTTTCTTGACAGACTATGCACATCAGTTTGTGAAATAGAACGTGGAATACTAAAGCGTTACAGCGGAAATTATTCAGCTTTTATCCGACAGCGTGAAGAAAACGATATGCGTCAGGAACGTGAATATGAACAGCAGCAGAAACAAATTTCCAAATTGGAAGATTACGTTGCAAGAAACCTTGTCCGTGCATCAACTACCAAAATGGCACAGAGCAGACGTAAACAACTTGAAAAAATCGAACGTATCAAAAAACCTTTCCATGACCAAAAACATGCAAAAATAAGTTTCACCTATGCAACAGAACCACCTCAGGAAATACTTAAAGTCAAAAATATCGATATATCTGTCGGTGAAGGTACAAACAGAAAAACTCTTGTCAATGATATAAGCTTTGAAGTCCGCAGGGGTGAAAAAATAGGAATCATCGGTGATAACGGGATAGGAAAATCAACACTTCTGAAAATTATTCAGGGACTTCTTCCACATGAAGGCAAAATCCATTGGAACACAAATATCAAAATCTCTTACTTTGAACAGGAAAGTACAAACCTTAACCGTGAACTGACCGTTATGGAAGAACTTCATAGCCGTTATCCTTCACTTACTGATTTGGAAGTAAGAAATCTGCTTGCACAAGTACGATTTACAGGTGAAAATGTTTTCAAAGAAACAGGTGTTATAAGCGGCGGAGAGCGTGCCAAACTATGTTTTGCAATTATGATGCAGGAACATGGAAATGTACTTATTCTTGATGAACCAACAAACCATCTTGATTTAAGTTCCAAAGAAGCTATAGAAACAGCCCTCGAAGAATATACGGGTACAATTATTTTCGTTTCACATGACAGATATTTATTAAGTAAAATTGCAGACAGATTAATTGAATTAACTGACGGCGGATACCGTGAACATAATTACAATTTTGAAAAATATCTTAATATTCTCCGTGAGGAACAGGCAGAGAAAAAACGAATCTCTGACGCTGAAAAATTTGCAAAAATGGCAGAATCCACAAAGAATAAACAGGTCAAAACTTATCGAAGCAAACAGCAGAGAAGTGCTGATGCTGCACGCAAAAATGAAATACGCCGTCTTGAAAATGAAATAGAAGAATTTCAGAATAAAATTAATTCTCTGACTGAAGAAATTTCCAGAGAGGAAGTTTATTCAGATTACGAGCTTATGAATGCAAAATGTTCTGAAATTGACGGATTAAAGAGTAAAATTGACGAAAATTTTGATAAGCTTATTGAACTGGACTACTGATAAATATAATAACTTTATAATTTTCAACAGATAATATTGTTGAAAACGCTTAAAATAAAAAAAACTCTTGCAATACTTGTCATAATATGATATAATGACAATAGTATATTTTTTTATAGGAGGTAATAAAATGAAACACATCAGAACTATTAACAAAGCTAATCTTAAAGAGTCTGCTCAGAAAGGCGGCTGCGGTAAGTGTCAGGCTTCATGTCAGTCAGCTTGCAAAACTTCATGCACCGTTGCTAACCAGAAGTGCGAAAGATAAAACTGTATTCTCAGTTTTAACGGTCTGTTGAGGCAGTTTGATACTGCCTCATATTTTTTACTTTTTTTATAAAAGAAAGGATATTAATATGATACATAAATATAAGCTTAACGGATTCAATATCGTTCTTGATGTAAACAGCGGAGGCGTTCATATTGTTGATGAACTTACATATGATTTGCTTGACAACATTGAACCACCCTTTGAAGAAAAATGTCCTGAAAATGTAGTTGAAAAACTTTCAAGAGCTTATTCCCCGGAAGATATTGAATCATGCTATCAGGAAATTATTGAACTTTATAATGACAAGATTCTTTTTTCTGATGATGATTATGAAAAATATGCCAAATATTCAATTGCATCACCCGTTAAAGCAATGTGTCTCAATATAGCCCATGACTGCCAGCTCAGATGCAAATATTGTTTTGCTTCTACAGGCGACTTCGGCAAGGGACGTAAACTCATGTCATTTGAAACAGGTAAACACGCTATCGATTTCCTGCTTGAAAATTCAGGCGACAGACCAAATCTTGAACTTGACTTTTTCGGCGGAGAACCTCTTATGAATTTCAAAGTTGTAAAACAGATTGTTGAGTATGCCCGCTCGCGTGAAGTCGAATACAATAAAAAATTCAGATTCACTATCACAACAAATGGTCTTCTTCTTGATGATGAAAAAATAGACTTCATCAACAGGGAAATGTCAAACGTTGTACTCTCAATCGACGGAAGAAAATCTGTAAACGACTATTTCCGAGTACTTCCGAACGGTATGGGCTGTTATGACATGATTCTTCCGAAATACAAAAAACTTGTTGATGGCAGAGGAGATAAGGAATATTATGTGCGTGGAACATTTACAAATAAAAACCTTGATTTCTCCAATGACGTCTTTGCACTGTATGAAGCAGGTTTTGACCAAATTTCCATTGAACCCGTGGTCGGAGAAGGCGACGAATATGCACTTACAGAAAAAGAACTTCCCGCCGTTTTCAAGGAATACGAAATACTCGCAAAAAGAATACTCGATAATGAGAAAAACGGCAAAAAGTTCAATTTCTTCCACTTCATGCTTGATTTAGACCAAGGTCCATGTGCAATAAAAAGACTACGTGGCTGCGGATGCGGAAATGATTATGTTGCCATAACTCCGGACGGCGATATTTTTCCATGTCATCAATTTGTCGGAATTGACGAATACAAAATGGGAAATATTGATGAAGGTACTTTCAATCAGGAAATGAAAGCTGATTTTGCGTCCTGCCATGTTTATTCAAAGCCGGAATGCCGTAAATGCTGGGCAAAGTTCTATTGCAGCGGGGGGTGTAATGCCAATAACTATCAGTATATGGGCGATGTTCGTTCAGCTCATAAAATTTCATGTGAACTTGAAAAGAAACGTCTTGAATGTGCCATTATGATGAAAGCTGTCCGTACTTTCGGAGAACAGGAAGATTAATTCACTTTCTCTTGAGAATAAACATTCTTCCGCTGTATGGTGGTATATCCATAATAAGCTTATCATCTTCATGAACAAATTCAGCTTTGCCGTCAGGCGTACCTCCGCCGTATTTGCAATTATCCGAATCAAGAAGCAGTTTTATTTTCCAGTCGGCTCCTGTCGTTACAGCATAATCAATCTGATTCCAGTCCGAAAAATTAAGAACAGTCAAAATGTCACCCTGTTTACTTTTACGGCGTATTGCATAAACACATCTGTCGGCTGAATTACAGTCAGACCATTCAAAATTCGTTGAATCATAATCATAATAAAATGCATGATATTTAAGATAAATCATATTCAGCGTTTTAATAAATTCTCTGAATGAATCGTGAGCAGGATATTTAAGTATATCCCAGTCCTGCTCACGTTTTTCATCCCATTCACGAAGCTGACCGAATTCATTGCCCATAAAATTAAGCTTCTTTCCGGGATGAGCAATCATATACATATATAACGCTCTTGCCTGCGGAAACTTATTGTCATAATCTCCGTGCATTTTCTGTAATATGGTTGCTTTACCGTGTACAACTTCATCATGTGAAAAAGGCATAATAAATTTTTCATTATAAAAATAAATCATGGAAAAAGTAAGCTTATGATAACAGCCTGTGCGGTACAGAGGAGAAGTCTGAAAATATTCAAGGGTATCATGCATCCAGCCCATATCCCATTTATAATCAAATCCAAGCCCGCCGTTTTCTACAGAAACTGTAACACTCGGATATGAAGACGAATCTTCCGCTGCAAGTATTGCAGACGGATGACGGGTTTTCAGTCCCTTATTCATACATTTTATAAAGTTTATAGCCGGATAATTCTCCCCACGATTTTCATCGCCATTCCAGAAAATTATGTTTCGTATTGCATCCATACGCAAACCGTCAAAATGATAAATATCAAGCCAGTAATTAGCAGCAGACTGTAAAAAAGAACGAACTTCTCCCTTTGAATGCATAAAATTACGGCTTCCCCATTCATTATATCCTATATCATGGGTAGGATATTCATAAAGTTTTGTGCCGTCATATTCAGTAAGACCATAATGGTCAACTGCAAAATGAACGGGAACAAAATCCATAATTACGCCTATTCCCTTTTTATGACATTTATCAATAAGCTCCATGAGTTGCTGAGGAGTTCCATAACGTGAAGTTGGTGCAAAGAATCCCGTTATCTGATATCCCCATGATTCATCACAAGGGTGTTCGCTGAGGGGCATAAACTCTATATAATTATAACCGTATTCAAGTACATAATCAATGAGATTATCTGCAATTTCCGAATAGTTATACCACTCACATTTACCCTCTTCTGATTCCGGTTTTTTCCATGAGCCAAGATGCACTTCATATATATTAAGCGGTTTGTCCATACAGTCTGTACGCTTATTCATCCATCTGCTGTCATGAAACCTGTAATCAAGACTTCTGATTACTGAACAAGTTCCCGGTCGCAGTTCACTGCTATAACCATACGGGTCACAATGGTCTATAAAATCACCTTTTTTATTATATATACGATATTTGTACCGCATACCTTCAAGAGCTTCAGGGCAGAATAATTCATAAAAATTTCCGTCAACAATCTGCTCCATAGGTATATCTTCCCAATCACTGAAATCCCCTATTACTGACACTTTTGACGCATTAGGTGCATATGTCCGGAACATTGTTCCCTTCGATTCAAGATGTGCACCGAGATATTCGTAAGCATTAAATAATTCACCCTTGTAAAATCCATAAATATCCATAAATTTCACCTTTTCCTTAAAAATCCAATAAAAATATTGACAATAAGTAATTATTATACTATAATATATTATAAGACAAGTTTTTATCAATTTCAATAAACAGTTTTTAACTAAGGTCAATTATTTGACTGCTATCTAAAACAGTTAAATTATGAGGTGTTATTATGGATTTACGTATTGAAAAGACAAGATGTGCAATCAGAAACGCTTTTTTACAGCTTCGTTCCAAAAAACCACTGGAAAAAATCACAGTAAAGGAGCTTTCGGAACTTGCCAATATCAACAAAGCTACTTTCTATCTTCACTATCATGATATTTATGATTTATCGGAATCCCTTGAACGTGATGTTGTTCGTGAATGCCTTCATGGAATAGAACAGCCTGAAAATATCTTCACAGATAACCAAAGTTTCATAAAAGAACTCATGGAAACCTTTATCGCAAATGAACAGCTTATAAAAATCCTCTTTGAGGGCAACAGAAGCAGTAGTTTCATGAATATATTTGAAGAAGAATTATACAAAATTATCTATACAGCTTATCCGGATTATCAGCCAAGCCCAAAAAATAAAATGGTAATGACATTCCTTATTTACGGTGGATATTATACCTATTTCAAACACAGTGACCAAGGAATTACTTCTGTTTTCAATGTCATTGAAAAATTCTCAGGTGCAATAACCGAAATGCACAAGGAAAAATAAAAAGTCAACGCATTCTCTGAAATCTGAGAATGCGTTTCTATTTTAATCATAATTAAGGGCAAGTCTGTAATCTACAGCACCTGTAAACGGGTCATAAAATATCTGTTCGTTTTCTTTGTAAGCTATAAAATAGGAATTTTTATAGAATAATGGTATAAACCAATAACTGTCTATTATCTGATTTTCAGCAGAAGTATAAGATTCAATAAGTTCATTGACTGAAGAACAACTCATAAGCTTTGCTGATATTTTTCCGTCAGACAATGTGTTTTTAAGGCATGATATATTTTCAAATTGCTGTATAACTGACCTTCCGACTGCTGATGTTCCCTTGACAGGATAAAGTGCAATACTGTAGTCTCCTTCTGAAATTCTTTGATAAAATTCATCTGCCATAACATCCTCTATACTGATATGAAATCCGAAAAGCTCCTGCCATTTTCCAATAACATCATTCAGACAGCCCGAACCTGCATACTCTGCATTTACCAGAATATTTACTGGTTCAAGCGAAGTAACTTTAAGTTCTTTTTTTGCAGTTTCATAACAGTTTAAAGCTTCTTCTTCATTGTATGACGTAAACTGTCTTTCTGAAACAAGTTCTCTATAACTTCTTCCATGAAGCTTTACTGCCGGCGGAATTATACCGTATGCAGTCTGAAAATCACCATTTGAATCCTGCTGTAAAGAATCTCTGTCAACAGAAAGTGCCATTGCCTTACGCATATTTCCATTGGAAAAATATTTATCATCCTGATTGAAAACAATTCCCAATGTTGCCGCACTTATTCCTGTTATTGAATATTTTCCCGAATTATAAAGATTACTGTTTAAAGTTGTAAAACATTCTATCTCATCTTTTTTGAATAAATCCCTTACAGCATCTTCATTTTTTTCAATATTAAAACTAAGAAATGATGGATTAATGTCAAAAGTTTCACTCCAGTTTGCATCATTTCGTTTCATATACAGAATATTATTATTACCATAAGGGTCATAAAACCACTTTCTGACATAAAATGCACCATTCGACATTACTGAACGGTCATCAAGCCCATATCTGCCTTTAGTATTATTAAAAAATTCTTCATTGCAAGGATAGGAAGCAGCTGAAGCCATAAGACTTAAAAATTCGGTATTTGGATTTTCAAGAACTATCATAAGTGTATAATCATCAGGTGCATAGATTTCAGCAGATGTAACAGGACTTCCGTTATAAATTACAGAAGATGCCCCCATGATACACATAAAGTCCTTTGCATAAGGCGACTGCATTTTAGGGTCAAGAACCCTCTGCAATGCAAACACATAATCCTTGGCCGTTACCGGAAAATATTCATCTTCTGTAATAACATCATCATCATTTTCATCAAAAAACCAGAAGTTATCTTCTTTAAGCTTAAATGTATAAATTGTACCATTATCCGAAACAGTATAATTTTCAGCATTACAGCAGACAACATTTCCGCTGCTGTCAATCTGCATAAGACCACTGTAAAGATTTTTTATAACTGTATTTGATGAAGGGTCATCAGCAAACTGAGGGTCAAGGCTTTCAGGATTTCCCTGCAATGGTGCATTGTACATATGACCTGTACCGCTTGCTCCGGAATCATCTCCGCATGAAACAACGGCAGAGGTAAATATCAATATACTTAAAAGAAATGCTATCTTTTTCAAATTATTCACGTTTCTTTCTGTTATTCAATAACTGTAACAATAAATCCGTCAGCATTATTTCCTGAAACCTTATACATTTTACCAGAAGGTACAGGAACATCAGTTTTATTTTCTTCTGCCGGAACATAGTAAACAGCATAGTTCTGACCACCGGCTGTAATTTCAAGCGGATTTTCATTAGTATGCGTTTTTATCAATTCAATATACTCTTCCATACAGAGGTTATTTGAATTGATATATACCGCATGAGGAACACCAATATATCTGTATGTATAAGTTCTTGCATTTTCACCGGTAATTTCTTCCTTGCCTTCAGGGAAGCGCATTATAAAACCATAGTTTCCTGCATTTTGAGCAAACCACCTGTAATTTCCTGTCGGACTGAAATACGCATAACCTATCTCATCAAATGTATCACTACAGAACATATCAAATGTGCGTCCTGTATGATAATCCGTATAACCGGCTTCAAAGGTTCTGGATTTTCCGTTTATATGACGTTCAACCTGTTCATCGTATGTTCTGTAACCGTCAAGAATAAATATGGATGTGGAATCAAGATACTTTGATTCCGCATATGCATCAATCATTTCATTAAGCTGTTTCAGAACGTTTTTATCAAGCCTTGTAACAAAGTCGCCTGCTCCGTAGCTGTCACTTTTATTGTCAAAAAGAGTTATCGGATTTATATCATCTTCATAAAATTTATAATCGTATTCAGCATTTACAAGTACAAGGTCGCCTTTATAAATATCATCATTTGAATGAGTCTCCGTTGTGTACCCTGAAAGCAACGTCTTAGTTGTCGATGTCACTGAATCAGTTGATGAAACTGATTCAGTTTCAGTAGTATATTCTACGCTGACTGTTGTCTCAGCAGAAACAAAAGTATTAATTTCTTGACTGGTAGTACTTGTTTCGACAGAGACACTTGTCCCATTGCTGAAAGATTGACTTGAATTGAGATTATCAGGTTCTTCCTTGCCAAAAAACGCTTTGACGCACGAAGTAATAACTACAGCAAGCACAATTAAAACAAGTATCAAAATAACAATGCGGTCATATCTTATACGATACCTTTTTCCATTATTAGTTCTTCGATTTTTTTGCTTCTCTCCTCTTGTCATTTTATTTCTCCTTTTTTGTCATTTTCTTTTCTATAATATGGCTTAATCCTTTATAAATTATAGCATAAATAATAACTCATGTAAAGGATTTTTTCAGTTTTTTCATAATTTTTTCATCTGCCTTTTTCAAAAAATATTCTTCTTCTATACTCAGTAGGAGTACAGCCCCTGTGCTGTTTGAATTGTTTCATAAAATAAGAATCACTTTCATATCCGCATCTTTCAGCAATCACACTTACTGAAAGCGATGTATTTTCAAGAAGGTCAGCGGCATAAATAAGACGACTTTCTATGACATCCTGACCAAAGGTTATACCAAATGTTCCAAAATATATCCTGTGGAAGTATGTACGGCTTATTTTAAGACAACGGCATACAAAATCAACAGACCATTTATTTGTCGGATTCTCATATACAGATTTTCTCAAACTGTTCAGTTCAGGGTGCTTCGGAATTTCTTCATATCCATCTTTACTTCTGTATGCTGATTCAAGTATAATTAATATAATTTTCATGTAAAGCTCTGAAACTTCAGCATTCCGGTTTCCTGAAATATCATTGTAAATTTTCATACTTTTTATAGCAGATGAAATAATAAAGCTGTCATTCAATTTTATCGGTATATTAAATAAATTCTTCACTAATATAGAATACTGTTTATCAGCTGTGGAAACAGACCATATCATATTTCAGACTTTTTGTTACTGTACTCCTGAAACTGTGTTCCATGCTGCTTGTATATATAATCGCCGTATTTCCGCTGTAAATCTTTTCTGTATTATCAACAGTAAATATAACCGGACTTCTAAAAAAATACAGACAATAATCATAAGACATTTTTTTAAAGTCAGGATTTTTATTCTTTTCATTCAAAATAATTTTTGTAATTTTCATTCTTTCACCATAAATCAGAACCGCACAAAGCATTTTCTTTCTGCTCTGTGCGGAATCGGATTTTATTTAAGTCTAATTGCTTCTTTTACCTTTTTTACAATATTTTCTGCTGAAAGTCCGAACTTCTTAAGCAATTCTACAGCAGGACCTGAATAGCCATATTCATCATTTACGCCAATTTTTATAACGGGCACAGGACAGCACTCTGTAACTGCCTCAGCAACCGCTGAACCAAGTCCGCCGATAACGCTATGTTCTTCAGCTGTTACAATAACACCTGTTTCTTTTGCACATTTACAGATAAGTTCCTTATCAAGCGGTTTAATTGTATGAATATTTACAACCCTTACAGAAATTCCTTCTGATTCAAGCATCTTCGCAGCCTCAACAGCTTCATTTACCATAAGACCTGTAGCTATAACAGTAATATCACTGCCGTCTTTTACAGTAACACCTTTGCCCATTTTAAATTTATATGTTTCCCTATCATTGATTACAGGCACAGCAAGTCTGCCGAAACGCATATACACAGGTCCTTCAAACTCAACAGCAGCTCTTACGGCAGCTCTCGCTTCAACATCATCACATGGATTGATAATAGTCATTCCGGGAATTGTACGCATCAATGCAATGTCTTCATTACACTGATGCGTTGCTCCGTCCTCACCGACTGAAATACCTGCATGAGTTGCACCGATTTTAACGTTAAGATGAGGATAGCCGATTGAATTTCTTACTATTTCATAAGCTCTTCCTGCTGCAAACATTGCAAATGTACTTGCAAACGGAATTTTTCCGCAGGCAGCAAGTCCGGCTGCAACACCCATCATATTAGCTTCTGCAATACCGCAGTCAAAAAAACGTTCGGGATATGCCTTTTTGAAAATTCCTGTTTTTGTTGCAGCAGCAAGGTCTGCATCAAGAACAACCAAATCCTTATATTCCTCAGCAAGTTCTTTAAGAGTTTCGCCGTAGCTTTCTCTGGTAGCCTTTTTGATTACATCTGACATAGCTTTAATCCTCCAATTCATTTAACTGTGCAGAAAGCTCTGCCATAGCCTGTTCATATTGCTCTTTATTCGGTGCTGTACCATGCCAGCCAACCTGATTCTCCATAAATGACACACCTTTACCCTTTACAGATTTCTGTATAATAGCAACTGGTTTGCCTGTAATTGTTTCAGCCTCTGCAAATGCGGCATCAATACTGTCAAAGTCATGAGCGTCCATAGTAATAACGTGCCATCCGAAAGCTGCAAACTTGTCTGTTATCGGTTCAGGCGAGCATACTTCTGTAATAGGACCGTCAATCTGAAGTCCGTTTCTGTCAACAATAGCCACAAGATTGTCAAGTTTATAATGAGCTGCAAACATGGCCGCTTCCCATACCTGACCTTCTTCTATTTCACCGTCTCCGAGAATTGAGTAAACCTTATAATTTTTATTGTCAAGCTTACCTGCAAGTGCCATTCCGCATGCTGCCGATATTCCCTGACCGAGCGAACCACTTGACATATCAACTCCGTTAATACTTATACAAGGATGACCCTGTAACATTGCTCCTATATGTCTTAATGATTTCAATTCCCCTTCCGGAAAATATCCTTTCTGTGCAAGTACAGCATAAAGTGCCGGAGCTGTATGACCCTTTGAAAGAACAAGTCTGTCCCTGTCCGGATTTTCCGGGTCGTTAGAATTTACATTCATCTTATTGAAATAAAGATAAGTTACAAGGTCACTTATTGAAAGTGAACCGCCCGGATGACCTGACTTTGCATTATACGTACCCTCTATAACGCCTATTCTTACTTTGCAGGCTATTTTCTGCAAACTCTTTTTCATTGAAGCTTCCATAATTACCTCCGTTAAAATTTAAAATTGCTCCGAACTTACAGCAGTTTCATCATATCTTGCCTGTACTTCCTTGGATTTTTTTACATATCCAAGCATAGACGGAACAAGAACAGCCATAAGAATCAAAATAATTGGCAGTTTCTTCATCATTTTTTAATCCTCCGTTTTTTCGATTACATAATTTATCAATTCTGAAACAGCACCTTCATCGTTGGTACTGTTTAATACAATATCAGACTTGTTTTTTACCGATTCTTCTGAATTTGCAGGACAAACTCCCAAATCAGCAGACTGTATCATTTCAATATCATTATCAAAATCACCAACAGCGATAAATTTAAAATCATTCATACCATCAAGTTTCTTGTACTCATTCATTGCTGAACCCTTGCTTATTCCCTTTGGAAGCATTTCAAGAAAAATATTTGCCGAACGCACAAAATTAACCTGATTATCATATCCGAGCTGTTTTACAAGTATTTCAAGATACGGAATATATTCGGGAGCAAGTGCAAACAGAACTTTAAGCCATCCACCCTCTGGAATATCATTAATATTCATATATTCAGGAATAATCCTGCAAAGATTTGTATGCAGAGTTTCATATTCATTATTATTGAAAATATATGTTCCGTCAGCTCTTACAACCTCACCACCTGTATCAGGCATAATATTTAGAATTTCAGAAGTCATTTTACGGCTTAATTCCGGAAGTGACTGCGAATACAGAATTTTATCAGTAAAATAGTTATAAATCATTGCTCCATTATACATTATAACAGGCATTTTCAGATTGAGTATACTCTGATACTGTCTGAATGACTGTATAGTACGTCCTGTTGCAATTGTAAATTTTCCGCCGAGGGACGTGAATTTTTCAATGGCTTTCCTGTCAATGCCATTAATCTGCTTTTTAGAGTTCAGGAGCGTGCCGTCCATATCACTGAAAATTATTATTTTTGTTATATCTTCAAACAAATCAAGCACCTCACATCTTTTCCAATTTGTTTATTACAGAAATAAAATAGTCAGGAAGTTTACTTGAAAACTCCATATATTCATCTGTTGAAGGATGAATAAATCCTATTTTACGTGCATGAAGGCACTGCCCGTCAATACCCTTATATGATTTAC
>ERZ777011.2563-NODE-2563-length-14034-cov-13.374419_pt1 | contig 14034 bp, 11 predicted proteins | sample MGYA00374964_ERZ777011 | MGnify/ENA primary metagenome ERZ777011 (study PRJEB29310, sample SAMD00008975) | mouse gut metagenome | study: EMG produced TPA metagenomics assembly of the Metagenome analysis of fecal microbiota from mouse which was promoted...
TTAAGGTTTAGGTTAAAAAAATTAAGGGGAGCTGTGAAGCTGCCCTTTTTTCATGCCCAAATGTTAGTTCAAACCAGATAAAATACCTACCTTTGGCGGATAACTATGATAACTATTTAGATGTGAAGCACTATGGAAGATTTTATGAGATATCTCTTGATAGCAGGCATCATGCTTGTGGGAATATACAAAGAGGTGAATAAAAACAACAAGGCGAAAAAGGCGAAAAAGGCCAAAGCCAAGCACCCCGTTCCCCCAATGCCATCTCCGGTTGAAGTAAGCCCCGATGCCGTTCCCATACCCGAAGCGTGGGGCAGCCTCAAACCCATGGACGAACTGCTCCGGCCGATTCCGCTCGAACAACCGGCTTCCAAACCATTCTCCAAACAGAAAACTTCGAAGCAGCAAACTTCGAAACAAAAAAAGAAAAAAGAAGAAGTATCCGTGGCGGCATCTCTTGCAAACAGCGCTGCACAAGATGAACGGAACAGCCGGCAAGGTGCCCATTACAACACTCCCCACGACTCACCAGACAATAAAGAAGATTTTACGATTCATTCGGCAGAAGAAGCTCGCCGAGCCATTATCTGGGGAGAAATTCTTCAACGGAAATATTGACCGATAGTCGGAGGAGAGTTCTTTTAAATATTAAGTATTAGATATTAAGTATCAAATATTAAGTATTAAACATGGGGTATCAGGTATCAGCCTGTATACGTACATTTTGAGCGAATTTTTAACTAATTAGATATCAACTGTATTTAACACGAAATTTACTATTTATGTCACTCAATCGTATTTCGGCAGCGGAAGCTGCAAGCCTGATCAAACATGGCTACAACATCGGCCTAAGCGGATTTACTCCCGCCGGAACGGCCAAGGCTGTAACAGCCGAGCTCGCAAAAATTGCTGAAGCAGAGCATGCGAAAGGAAACCCGTTTCAAGTAGGAATTTTCACAGGTGCATCGACAGGAGAGTCCTGCGACGGTATACTGTCACGCGCCAAAGCCATCCGCTACCGCGCCCCTTATACTACCAACGCTGATTTCCGCAAAGCTGTGAACAACGGAGAGATTGCCTACAACGACATACACCTCTCACAAATGGCACAGGAAGTGCGCTACGGATTCATGGGCAAAGTGAACGTGGCCATCATCGAAGCCTGCGAAGTGACTCCCGACGGAAAGATTTATCTGACTGCCGCCGGTGGTATTTCCCCGACGATCTGCCGTCTTGCCGACCAGATCATCGTGGAGTTGAACAGCGCACACAGCAAATCCGGCATGGGTATGCACGACGTATACGAACCGCTCGACCCGCCTTACCGCCGCGAAATTCCTATCTATAAACCGAGTGACCGCATCGGACTGCCTTACATTCAGGTAGACCCGAAAAAGATTATAGGCGTAGTGGAAACCAACTGGCCGGACGAAGCGCGTTCTTTCGCCGCTGCCGATCCGTTGACCGACAAAATCGGACAGAATGTTGCCGACTTCCTCGCTGCCGACATGAAACGTGGTGTCATCCCGTCTACTTTCTTACCCCTGCAATCGGGTGTAGGAAACATCGCCAACGCCGTGCTCGGTGCATTGGGACGTGATAAAACGATTCCTCCATTCGAAATGTACACAGAGGTAATACAGAACTCCGTGATCGGACTGATTCGCGAAGGACGTATCAAATTTGGTAGTACCTGCTCACTGACTGTAACAAACGACTGTCTGGAAGGTATTTACAACGATATGGATTTCTTCCGCGATAAGCTGGTTCTCCGTCCGTCGGAAATCTCAAACAGCCCCGAAATAGTACGCCGCCTCGGTGTCATTTCTATCAATACGGCCATCGAAGTCGACCTGTATGGAAACGTAAACTCTACCCATATCGGCGGAACAAAAATGATGAACGGTATCGGTGGTTCGGGAGACTTTACCCGCAACGCTTACATTTCTATCTTCACTTGTCCGTCTGTGGCTAAAGAAGGTAAGATCAGCGCCATCGTACCGATGGTATCCCACCACGACCACACGGAGCACGATGTCAATATCGTTATCACCGAGCAAGGTGTTGCCGATCTTCGTGGCAAGAGTCCGAAAGAACGTGCACAAGCCATCATCGAAAACTGTGCTCATCCTGACTACAAAGAGCTTCTTTGGGATTACCTCAAACTGGCCGGCAACCGCGCGCAGACTCCACACGCTATTCGGGCTGCACTTGGCATGCACGCAGAGTTGGCTAAAAGCGGCGATATGAAGAATACAAATTGGGCTGAATACGCCAAGTAAATAGAATACAGGATTTACAACATTCGATTCAAAACAAGTATAATTGTATTCTCTGGTAAACAAAATCCAACTATTTTTGTTTATTAGAGAATACAATTATCTTTTTATAGAAAAATCAATAAGTTATAGAAGAATCAATAAGCCCTCCATAAAGAGTAATCACCTCACACACCTTATCCTGAAATGCCCGTGCCTTAGCTGCCGAAAGCACATTCTGGTTCATAATGGCAAATGCCACTTCATGCCCGTTTTTCATCTTCAGATAGCCCGCAAGCGCATTTATTGCCGTAAACGAGCCTGTTTTGGCATGAACATTCCGGAAAACAGGGGTACCCTTCATCCGGAATTTCAATGTTCCGTCCACTCCGCCAACGGGAAGAGATTTATATAACATCTGAAACACCTTTGTTTGCGAGTACGCATATTTCAGAAAGTCTACCAGCAGGGCAGGAGAGAGGTAATTATAATTGGACAGTCCGCAACCGTCGGCAATCTTATAATCTTTCGGGTCATGCCCCAGGCGGCGGATCAGCTTCATTATTTCGAGAATACCATCTTCGGCAGCTACCTGCTTCTTTCCCGTAGCCTGCGCTCCCAACCGGCAAAGAAATGCTTCCGCATTGAGATTATCACTCTCTTTCATCAACTGGTTCAGCACTTTCTGCACGGGAGTATTCCAGCAAGCCATCCGTTCTACAGTCACACTGTCGCGGGGCAATTCGGCAAAGCCATACGACTGGGGAGCTGTGATTCCTCTCCCACGAAGACGCTCCAGGAAAGTGTGCATAAAGAAACGGGGAGAGTCGTAGATGTTGACATCGTCCTTTCTGATCGAGGTGACATTGCCCGAAACGAGGAGATTATTGCCATTCGTCAGCCAGTCTCTCGTGAAAGAGAATTTTCCGGCAGAAGAAGTACGTGTTTTCGTCTGATTCGCCACCGTATAATAGGAGGATACAGGTTGACAGGAAACACTTGCTGTATCGCCCTGCACCGTAGAGGGAACGACAGAGACCTGCACAGTCCCCTTGCAAAACATCAGCGGAGACAAATAGGGCTGATAGCCCGCAGGGGTATCGTCCCACGCCCATCCGCTGCCCCAATAAAGGGAGTCTTTCATCGAAACATCACCATATACCTGTCCGTTAATCACCGAAAAAGGGAAAGTGATTATCTCTTCTACCAATGAATCCATCGACTGGCTGTCAAATTCCGGATCGAATCCGCCTACCACATACAGGTTGCCTTGCAAGGTATCATGCTCTATCACGCCATCGTGCCATACTTCTGTGCGGAAAGGCTCGTTGGCTTCGGGGCGGGAAAGTGCGGTAATAGCCGTCAACAGCTTCATGGTAGAGGCAGGACGTGAAAGTTTCTCCGCACGATAGTTATAAAGTGATTTCTTAGCCGTCAGATCGTAGACGGATATGCCGACTTCGGATGCTTCGGGGAGCATCTTCTTGATAAGCGAATCTATCCGGGAGAAATTCTGTTGTCCCCAAAGTGGCAACAAACAGGCAGACAATGTTACTAATAAAAGAATTTTCTTCATACAACACTGTTTATAACACTTCCCGGAAAATCTCTCCTACCGTAGGATGTGGGAAAACAATCTTTTTCCATTGCGCTGCCGTCAATCCGAGCTCAATGGCAGTGCCCGCAAGAGTGATAATCTCCGAAGCCGGATTGCCCAATACATGAGCGCCAATCACCCGCTGCTGTTCATCCAACAATACTTTGCAGACTCCGTTCACGCCCTCATTCTCCGCCACAAAACGGCCGGAGTAAGCCATCGGAAGTTTGATAACCTGATAATTGATTCCTTTCGTTGACGCCGATTCCTCCGTTTCACCCACTCCGGCAATCTCCGGATTGGTATAGACTACGCCCGGAATAGCCCGATAACTCATGGCATCTTCCTTTCCCAAGATGGAATGTACGGCAACTTCCGCTTCACGAACAGCCGTATGGGCGAGCAAAGAGAATCCTGTCAGGTCACCACAAACATACACGCCCGGCACAGAAGTCTGCATCTTTTCATTAACTCTGATAGCGCCACGCTCTGTCTTCTCCAAATTCAGGTTTTCGAGCCCGAAACCTTTCGTCACCGGGCGACGGCCGACACTCATCAACAGCTTCTCTGCAATGACACTGCCGTTTCCCTCCGCGTTCTCATAAGAAACAACAGCCCCTTCTTCCGTTTGCGACAAGCCGACCACTTTCGTACTAAGCAGGAATTTAATACCTCGTTTGGCATATTCCGCACGAAGCAAAGCGGAAAGCTCCTTATCCATTCCACCCAGAATTTCGTCCATCATCTCAACCACCGTCACTTGTACTCCCAAACTATTGAAGAACGACGCAAACTCCATACCGATTACCCCGCCACCAACAATAGCCAGAGAAGCCGGCAATTCTTTACTGTCCAAAGCATCCCTGTGCGTCCAGTAGTTCACCGCGTCCACTCCCGGAATAGGGGGAATGAAAGTTTCCGAACCCGTACATAATATCAGATTCTCTCCTTCGTAAGTCTCTTCCCCGCAGCGAACCGTATTTTTATCAATGATCTGCGCTTCTCCTGATACAATTGTAACATGGTTGGCAGTCAGCTTCGCTCTCACTCCCAGCACCAGTTTACGCACTACCTTACTCTTACGAGCTATTATCTTAGGCAAATCGAAAGAGACTTCCGGGATATTGACTGCATACTTTGATGCATGTTTTGCACTGTCATAAGTCTTTGCCGAATACAACAATGTTTTCGTAGGAATACAGCCTTCATTCAGGCAGACGCCACCCAGACTATTCTTCTCGATAAGCAATACGCTCAAACCGCCTTTACCGGCAGTTTCGGCAGCCGTATATCCCGCAGGACCGCCACCAATGATAATTACTTGATATTTCATAGTATATAATCAGTTAATCTTTTCATTATTATCAAAACATGCTACGATTCATCCGCTTGAGAGTCTACAGAGTCTATTGCCTCCGTGGCCTTTATTTTCTTTGCGAACATTCTCTTTTCGAGTAGTTCTGCAAATTCCTGTTCCTTGACAGGCATCACCGAAACAAACTTCCCTTTTCCGTATTCTATCAGGATATAATCCGTCACCGAAAAACGGCCGAACTTCATGGAATGGTATTTCCTGACCGCGGTAATTTCGGAAAGCGGGATGATCTTCTTGCGAATAAAACGACCACGTGAGACTTCCAGATCACCGTTTGTTGTCAATGTATAAGTAGTGTGTATAATTTGCTCGATCACTACAATCAGCATCAACACAAACAGTACCGCCACTAAGATATATTTACACCACAATGCGCCGACGGCATTCACAGTAAGCACCACCAACAGGAAATATTGGTACCAGGCGATGCGGGCATGAAAAATTCGATTCATTTTGTCAGATTTTTGCCTGCAAGGTAGCAATTTTATGAATTAATGACAACGAAAAGTACAACGAAGTAACTTATTTTGTAGCTTTGCGGTGAGAAATAACAAGATTATGGTAAGAAAATTCGATTTCCTCGTTATCGGTTCCGGAATTGCCGGTATGAGTTTTGCGCTGAAAGTGGCGCACAAAGGTAAAGTTGCTCTTATCTGTAAAAGTGGGCTGGAAGAAGCCAATACGTACTTCGCTCAGGGAGGTGTAGCCTCCGTCACCAACCTTCTGGTGGATAATTTCGACAAGCACATTGAAGACACAATGATTGCTGGCGACTGGATCAGTAACCGTGCCGCAGTAGAAAAGGTAGTGCGCGAAGCTCCCGCACAAATTGAAGAACTGATTAAGTGGGGAGTGGATTTTGACAAAAACGAGAAAGGTGAATTTGACTTGCACCGCGAAGGCGGACACTCGGAGTTCCGTATTCTTCACCATAAAGATAATACGGGAGCGGAAATTCAGGACAGCCTGATTAAAGCCGTACAACGCCATCCGAATATCACGGTCATCGAAAACCAGTTTGCCATTGAAATCCTGACACAGCATCACCTGGGTGTAACCGTAACCCGTCAGACACCGGACATCAAATGTTATGGTGCTTATATCCTCGATCCGAAAACGGGAAAAGTAGATACCTATCTTGCTAAAGTGACGCTAATGGCTACCGGTGGAGTAGGAGCCGTTTATAAAACAACCACTAACCCACTAGTCGCTACCGGAGACGGTATCGCCATGGTTTACCGTGCCAAAGGTACGGTGAAGGATATGGAGTTTGTACAATTCCACCCTACCGCCCTGTATCATCCGGGAGACCGCCCTTCTTTCCTGATAACGGAAGCAATGCGTGGTTACGGAGGTGTACTGCGTACAATGGACGGCAAAGAGTTCATGCAGAAATATGATCCCCGTCTTTCACTCGCTCCCCGTGACATCGTGGCACGCGCTATCGACAACGAGATGAAGAATCGTGGAGACGACCATGTATATCTGGACGTCACCCACAAAGATCCCGAAGAAACAAAGAAACACTTCCCCAATATCTACGAGAAATGTCTTAGCCTGGGCATCGACATCACGAAAGATTATATCCCGGTAGCCCCGGCCGCCCATTATCTCTGCGGAGGTATTCTCGTTGACCTGGACGGACAATCTTCCATCGAACGTCTCTATGCCGTGGGAGAATGTTCCTGCACAGGATTGCATGGAGGCAACCGCCTGGCTTCCAACTCACTGATAGAAGCAGTCGTATATGCCGATGCTGCCGCCAAACACAGTTTGCAAGTGATCGATCAATATTCTTATAATGAAGATATTCCCGAATGGAATGACGAAGGAACCCGTTCGCCGGAAGAAATGGTGCTCATTACGCAAAGTATAAAGGAAGTGAACCAAATTATGAGTACGTATGTAGGCATTGTCCGCAGCGACCTCCGTCTGAAACGTGCCTGGGACAGACTCGATATTATCTACGAAGAGACTGAAAGCCTGTTCAAACGTAGCGTAGCGTCCAGAGAAATCTGCGAATTGCGTAATATGGTGAATGTGGGTTATCTGATTATGCGCCAAGCAATGGAGCGTAAGGAAAGCCGCGGATTACATTATACGATAGATTATCCGCACGTGAAGAAATGATTATGAAAACATTGATTCGGACCTTTATTCAAATGGAAGAATAGATAATGCAAAAAAGAGGCTGTCTAAAAAGTCGTTAGTTGCTCCAACTCCCCGTCCTTCGGGAAGGAGGGGTGTCCGAAGGACGGGGTGGTAGGAGAAACGAGGTTCTTCCGATCTTATTGTAAATAACAGACTTATACATTTACCTACCACCTCCCCCTACGGGTACTCCTCCTTCCTGAAGGAGGAGAATGAGGATAGAACCGACTTTTTAGACAGCCTCTTTTGTTTTTTATTTTATGAATATCCCTATCAATGAAGCAGATCCGAAATGACCATACACAGATGCTGCTTGGAACATTATTCCGCAGCTTTGGACTGTGGCTGTTGCTCCTCTATAGTGTTGCAGGTTCCATTGAAACGTGCTTGCGGCTCTATTTCCAATTTGCAAGTATAAATATCACCATTCATCAGACAGCCAGCTTTTAGTGTCAGCAGATCCGTCACATGTATATCCCCCTTCAATGTTCCTTGCAGTACGGCCGAAACAGAGGTTATATTTCCCGTCACTGTTCCTTGCGGACCAATCACCACCATCTTATGGCAAGTCACATCTCCTTCAATGACTCCATCTACTCGCAAGCTTCCTTCTACTTCAATTATGCCCTTCAAAACTGTTCCTGTAGCTATGGTAGTTAGTTTTAAAGGTTCAGCTGTTGTAATAAAATCAGCTTCTTTGTTCTTCTTTGTTCCAAACATACTATCTTGTGCTATATAAGGTTTCTATCATTTCTTCCAGTAGATTTGGCAAAAATACGTAAAAAAGAAGAATTTTCAAATAGATAGAGAAGAATTACATAGCATTCACAAGCGGTTAGAGTATAGTGAAGGCTGTCTAAAAAGTCGTCAGTAACTCTAACTCCCCCCCTCCGACTCCCCCGTTATCGGGGGAGAGCAACCTTCCCGAAGGAGGAGAATGAGGATAGAACCGACTTTTTAGACAGCCTCGATATAAACCATACGAATGAAGTTATATCAAACTGACGGTAGATTGATTAATAATTTTCCTTCTTCACCTCGAAGTAAGCCTGCGGATGCAGACATGCCGGGCAAACTTCAGGAGCCTCCTTACCGATTTCAATGTAACCGCAGTTACGGCATTGCCATACCACTTCGCCTTCTTTAGCGAATACAGTCATATTTTCGATGTTATTTACGAAGGCAAGATACCTTTCTTCGTGACCTTTTTCTGCAATGGAGATATTGCGGTACATAGCAGCAATCATCGGGAAACCTTCCTGTTCTGCCACGTCGGCAAAGTGAGGATAATCCAGTGACCATTCTTCATGTTCACCCGCTGCGGCAGCACGAAGATTTTCAAGTGTATTACCAATTACACCGGCCGGATAGCTGGCAGTGATTTCTACCATACCGCCTTCGAGGAACTTAAACATACGTTTTGCATGTTCTTTTTCCTGATCGGCAGTTTCAGTGAAAATAGCCGCAATTTGTTCGTAGCCTTCTTTTTTAGCTGCACTTGCGAAATAAGTGTAACGCATTCTAGCCTGTGATTCTCCTGCGAATGAAGTCAACAGATTTTTCTCTGTTTGAGTTCCTTTAATACTCTTAGCCATAATTCTATATATATTTAAAATTAGTTGATTACCAAACGTAACTTGTCGTACTATTTACAACGCAAATATAAGCCATTTGTTCACAATCAACCACCTTTTCTTAATGAATAAAACCTATCACCTCATTGATGAAATCTATCAGCAGACAAATAGTATGTTCAAAAACATACTTATTTCAATTATTTTATATAATTTTGCAACCTCTAGTTTGCAAAAAGAACGGAATACACGTATAACAACATCTAAAAATGAAGCTATTTGAATTTAAACCCAAACTGGTTTCTTGTCTAAAGAATTATTCGAAAGAAACGTTTATGGCGGACCTGATGGCCGGCATTATCGTAGGTATCGTGGCGCTTCCACTGGCTATCGCTTTCGGTATCGCTTCGGGAGTTTCGCCCGAAAAAGGTATTATCACCGCTATCATTGCGGGATTCATCATTTCCCTGTTGGGAGGCAGCAAAGTCCAGATCGGCGGTCCTACGGGAGCATTTATCGTCATTATCTATGGCATCATACAACAATACGGCGAGGCCGGACTGATTGTAGCCACGCTGATGGCGGGCGTACTCCTTGTATTATTAGGAGTGTTCAAGCTGGGAGCGGTCATCAAATTCATTCCGTATCCTATCATTGTCGGATTTACCAGCGGTATCGCCGTCACTATTTTCACGACCCAGATTGCCGATATTTTCGGTTTATCTTTCGGAGACGAGAAAGTGCCGGGAGACTTCGTCGGGAAGTGGATGATTTATTTCCGACACTTCGACACGATCAACTGGTGGAATACCCTCGTTAGTATTGTCAGCATTATTATTATCGCCATCACTCCGAAGTTCTCAAAGAAAATTCCCGGCTCGCTGGTTGCCATCATCGTAGTCACGGTGACCGTTTACCTGATGAAAACCTTCGGAGGAATCGACTGTATCCAAACAATCGGCGACCGCTTCACCATTAAATCGGAATTGCCCGACGCTGTTGTGCCTGCATTGGATTGGGAAGCTATCAGGGAATTGTTTCCGGTGGCTATCACCATTGCCGTATTGGGAGCTATCGAATCGCTGCTGTCTGCCGCGGTAGCCGACGGTGTGATAGGCGACCGCCACGACTCCAACACAGAATTGATTGCACAGGGAGCTGCCAATATCATAGCTCCTCTGTTCGGAGGTATTCCTGCCACCGGAGCCATCGCCCGTACCATGACGAATATCAACAACGGGGGTAAGACGCCGATAGCCGGAATCATCCATGCAGTAGTATTGCTGTTGATTCTGCTCTTCCTGATGCCACTCGCACAATATATCCCGATGGCATGCCTTGCCGGAGTACTGGTCATCGTATCTTACAACATGAGCGGATGGCGTGTATTCAGAGCTTTACTGAAGAATCCGAAATCGGACGTTACCGTACTGCTTATCACGTTCTTCCTGACCGTTATCTTCGACCTGACTGTCGCTATCGAAGTAGGATTGGTGATTGCCTGCGTTCTCTTTATGAAGCGTGTCATGGAAACTACCGAGATCTCGGTAATTACCGATGAAATTGACCCGAACAAAGAATCGGATATTACCGTACACGAAGAAAACCTGATGATTCCCAAAGGCATAGAGGTATACGAAATCAACGGTCCTTATTTCTTCGGTATCGCTACCAAGTTTGAAGAGACAATGACACAGCTGGGAGAGCGCCCAAAAGTACGTATCATCCGTATGCGCAAGGTTCCGTTTATCGACTCCACAGGTATTCATAACTTGACTGCTCTCTGCGAAATGTCACAGAAGGAAAAGACTACCATTATTCTTTCGGGAGTCAACGAGAACGTGCATAATGTACTGGAAAAAGCCGGATTCTACGAGTTGCTGGGAAAAGAGAATATCTGCCCGAATATCAACGTAGCATTGGAAAGAGCGAAAAGCCTGGTAGAATAACGCTGTTTATCAGCTATTTTCAAGCTATATATACCGTGCGTATTGGGCATATAGTTCCAAGATGTACGGTATATATAGCTTCCTTATTAAATATTCATATTATAATCCGGTTTCAGCCGTTTCAGTTTTGTCTGCAAGCTGAAAGCGAAAAAAGACATCCCTCGCAGAAATATACTGCAAACAAGGTAGAGTGCTTTCAGCACATAGTGTCATATCTCAAGAATTCACCTCCTCGCAAACTCTCATTTCCATACCTTTATACACTACCACAATCTTGTGTAGTTGCGTAGTGCCAATAGCGTTCTTCACCCTGTCGGTGTCAGCATAGCGGTTGGCCTGGGCAACAGCTTCCGCCCGCAATTCCTCCACCCGGCTTTCGGGATCTTTGTATTTGGCATACTTCAGCTCAATGATATAGCTGTGGCGCATGTCAGGGTAAGCCTCCAGCATGGGAGACAGAAATATGTCCACATATCCGGATTGCGTGTCTGCTTCGGAAATAGGACGATAGAAACGGTTTTGCGCTGTCATGGCAAGCGTGAAGCCATGTACGAAAAACTCTCCTTTCTGCTTGTCGCGTTGAGAAGCATAGCGTTTCAAGCAATCAGCGATGTAGTTGAAGTAAGATTGCCATGCGCCATCGTAAGCCAAAGCAGAGGATAACTCATCTTTTTCATGGTTGCTGAAACTGAGGTCGGCTTCATTGTATGTATTCAGCAGATAAGTATAGAGCTGTTCACGTACCACTTGGTTGGGGATGATAAGTTTGGTCTTACCTTTATACGTTCCGCTCACGGTAAGCATGCCGAAGTAATAGAGCAGGCTCACGAAATTGTCGGAATCTACAATGTTGGCGGCTGGGAAACCGTCTTTCAATTCGCCGGTGATGTATCCTTGACTCACTAAAGTTTGGATAATGGAGGCATCGTGCGCAAACTCTTTATCCTTGCGGATAAGCATACGCAGTTTCTCGTAATCGATACGAATGTTGCTTTCTATCATATTTCGCGGTGCCTTTCCGTTATTATCAATATAGTTCTTAACGAAATAGAGCACCATATTGGAGTTGTACAAGGTTGGCTGATCATAACACTCCTGCGCAAAGCAATAGTTGTCATACCACGGTTTCATAAGCTCAATCATCTCATCTACAGTGTGATGGAATGGAGCCTTAGTCGAATAATAAGTCAGCATTTCGCGGACTTCGTCTTCAGTGAAACCCATCATTGCATTAAATTTCGGTGTGAGGGAATAGTTGGTGCCGATATTAAATCCACTGGTGAGGTCATCCATCGTGACGGGACTCACTCCGGTGATGAAGCAACGCTTGATGCTGGAATAGGTTCCGGCTTTCACCTTATTGAAAAAGGAGCGCAGGTAGCCTTCCTTGTGGGTTTCTTCCGTATATCGGTGAATGCTTTCGGCATCCGAAAGGATGGCATTGGTGAAGTGGTCATATTCGTCAATGAAAAGATATATTTGCTGCCCGGCAAGTTCACACTGATGATATAGATAATCCAACTGCTCAACAGCTCCTGCTTTTTCATTCAAGACTTCCTTAGTGCCTTTCGGCAAGTATTCTGCATAAATATCACAGAAATAACCGAAGCAGGTATTGCAATGTGCATCCAACCCTTGACGGTAGTTGTGCAGTTCTCCACTAATTCCTGAGAAATTGAGATACAGCACCAGATAACTGTTACGGTCTCGTGTGGGATGCTTTCCGATATAGAGGTCGCCAAACAGGGCATCGAACTTGTCACGCGTACGCACATCATAATAGTGTTGCAACATGTTCAGCGTAAGGCTCTTGCCGAACCGGCGCGGACGGATGAAAAAAAAGAACCTGTCCGATTGTTCTATTACAGGGATAAACGAAGTTTTATCCACGTAATAATAATTATCAAGACGAATATCCGCAAAGTTCATCATGCCGTATGGCAGCAACTTTCTTTCTGATGATACATATTCCATAATCTGGTGTATTTATGAGTTTACTTTTTATCAGTGCAAACAAAGATACGCTCTTTCCGCTACTTTCACAAACAATTGATTTTAAAAATGTTCTCTGCCCTGATACTCTTCCGGCAGGAATTCATAATGAATACTGCAAGAAGCAATAGATAAGATCTCGACTAGCTTTTATCAGAAAATGACTAAATAGTTTTATTCCATATTTAAAAATTCATTGTATTTTTGCCTGATACCTAATAATTATTCGTCGAATATCTAATAAAAACAGTATGAAAAAACATTTTCTACTTCTTATTTTATCACTTTTATTCCTGTCGATTGCACAAGGCAAAGTAAAACTCCCTGCAATGATGGGAGATCACATGGTACTTCAACAGAACAGTTCCGTTAAGTTATGGGGGTGGGCGGACGGCAAAAAAGTAACTGTCACCACTTCATGGAACAACCGGACTTATCAGGCATCTACGGATAAAGACGGGGCCTGGCTGGTGAAAGTAGACACTCCCGAAGGAAGCTACACTCCTTATTCTATTACGATCAGTGACGGCACTCCGGTCACTCTCTCGGATATACTGATAGGGGAGGTGTGGATCTGCTCCGGACAGTCGAACATGGAAATGCGTATGATGGGAAATGCAGCACAACCCATTGACCACTCACTTGAAACGCTGCTGAACTCGGGAAATTATCGCGACCGTATTCGTTTTATTACCGTACCGAGAACCAATGATACAGAACGCCGCACGGATTTCGAGAAAAGAAAATGGGAAGTATCGTCACCCGAAACGAGCATTGATTGCAGTGCCGCTGCCTATTTCTTTGCCCGCCAACTGACTGAAAGTCTCCATCTCCCGGTAGGACTGGTTATCAACAGTTGGGGAGGTTCGGCGATTGAAGCATGGATGGATGAACCGACATTGAAAACCGTGGAAGGTATGAACATTGAAGCTGCCAAAAATCCTAAAAGAGGGGTGCACCAGCGTTTGGAATGTCTGTACAACTCGATGTTATGGCCTGTTAAGAACTTCACGGCACGCGGTTTCCTCTGGTATCAGGGAGAATCGAATATATCCAACTATCAATTCTATGCTCCGATGATGACTGCTATGGTGCAGCTATGGAGAAATGTATGGGAGGCTCCCGATATGCCTTTCTA
>ERZ777011.2564-NODE-2564-length-14033-cov-2.856775_pt1 | contig 14033 bp, 13 predicted proteins | sample MGYA00374964_ERZ777011 | MGnify/ENA primary metagenome ERZ777011 (study PRJEB29310, sample SAMD00008975) | mouse gut metagenome | study: EMG produced TPA metagenomics assembly of the Metagenome analysis of fecal microbiota from mouse which was promoted...
TTCTGTATAGGAAGAACTCCTGTGAAAGTCAAGGCCGCTCCATAGAGTATAGTGTTGCTCTGAAAAAGGTTAATTGGGGTGAGGCTATCAACAAGAATAGCAACTCTATCATGGATTCCATCGAGTACTTGTCGAGTTTCCTGACAAATGCGATACGAGACAGCTATGGTGGTTGGGGCCGTATAACTGAAATTATTGTGCGAGACCAGCACTTAATCGTCAATCGCACGTGCTTCTTCCCTGTTATTGACCAGAAGTCAATCAATCCTGCGTTGTTTCCTATCGACACTGTAGACTACATCAAAGAAGGTGCAATCGCCAGCTTCTTCGACTGGGGTATGCTCAAGCATATGCGTAACCTGCGTGTTCTCGATGTTGATGACTTAGGTTTCTATGAGGTCAATATCGGGGGTAGTTTGAAGTGTGGAAGGCGTATTGGGGTATCTACCTTGTTCGACTTGTGCAAGAGTTTGGATGTTCTCATCCTCGCTGGTGACACCGTGACGCGAGAATCTTTGTACACTAAGGAGGCCACTCCTGTAAAGAAGAAGTTGGCCCAGCACAAGCGATTCAGTTTGTTTGCTGATGGCTATAAAATCGAGGTCATGAAGACCACGAATGATTTCTCCAGTTGGGCGACAAACAACATGAAGAATTATGCGAATAACAAAGGTAACAAGAATATCTTCATGTATTGTGGTGGGTGTATAGCACGTGGTCTGTTGGCTGGTGGTGCTGGTATTATAAATGCAGGAACGCACCTTGTTGGTGGAGTTGTAAACATGTTCAAAGAAGCCATGCATCCTGTTGACCCAGATGAGATAGGGCTTAAGTAAACCGTACAGACTGGGTATAAAAAGTGTTCAAAACGGGCGTATTATGCCCAGCGGTGCTGGCTTTGTTTGGAGGTTGTTTATGAATGCGACTGTAGCTGGCTTTATAAAGGGCAAAGGCTACCTGTATAAGTGCCCAATCTGTGGGGTAGTTCTCGAAGACCGTCCGTGGCGTTGTCCTGCGTGTGACACAGTCCTCGACACATATCGAGCTGATATGTTCTCGACAATCAGGCATCCAAAGGTGTGTGTCGACTTTCATGGTGTTGTGTTCGATATGTTGGGAACTCTGGCTTGGTATCTCAAAGAAAAGCATGGAGTTGTTCTCGACCCTTCGAGTGTCACCGACTACGACTTCAAATGTGACCTTGGCTTCGACAGGAGTTTGGTTTTTGAAGCGTTTCAGGATACGAATCTGCACTCAAATATGAAGATGTGTCCTCGGGCTGATGAGGCTCTGGAACTGCTTAGGATGCGGTGTTCGACAGTTGCATATACTGGTGCTGTTGATAAGCCGGAAATTTATGCGATCTACAGTCGTTATATCTCGAAGCTCGGCATGGAAGGTAGGCCAATGCCCTATAAAAAGCCTGTCATCTATGATGCTAATGTCTTGTTCGACGACTACATGGATGTTCATCGTAAGTGGTATTCCGCTGGTTTCAAGGGTCTACAGTACCTCATAGACGCCCCGTATAATCAGCAAGGTAGCAATATTGGCCCTGAGTGGGATGCTGTTATTCGGGTTCCATCATTCTATGCTGGGGTAGTTGATATGTTCCGGCGGTTTGGTTGGCCTTTGCCCGATAAGGGGGTAGCTACTTGAGGAATCCGTATGAAGTTCTCGGTGTAGCTGTTGGTGCTTCACCTGATGAGGTTAAGAAGGCATACAGACGGCTTGCAAAAAAGCATCACCCTGACCTCGGTGGTGACGAGGCAGCCTTTAAAGAGGTCAGTGAAGCGTATGATGCTATCACGAGCGGCAAATTCGTTATCGAGTTGCCAAAACATTTCAAATTGGCTCACGCTGGCCTATTCAACTTTGTTCGTATTTAAGGCATGGGCGTTTACCCAATGCGTTAAATATAAATGCTATTAAGGAGGAAACACTCATGAGCTTAGTTATTAACGATACCGTAAAAATGGAGTGGCAGAAGGAAGGTTGGCTCCAGACCGCCAGTCGGAAGGGGAGGAAGTCCACCTTCATCATGGCGTCCCAGAACTACGAGTCCACCAAGTACGGCACAGTTTCCGTGATTTTCACATCATCCACTGCGTTCCTGTTTGTCGATGACAAGGGAACCGCCGATATGGATATCTGGTCTGCTGAGGATTTGATTGAGACCCTGAAGGACGACATGCCCGGCAATTTCCCCTACAGCTTGGAGCAGTATGAGCCCATCATCGCCAGCGGCGAAGACCACTGCATTCAGGGTGTTCTGGAGGAGTACGGCTTGGAGGCGTACAAGGGCGATATCGAGCGGCGCATGAAGGACATCGCCCCGTTCGGCTTTGAGACCGACTTCAAGATGTAATCCGCTTATGAGTAGCCCACCGGCTTAGGCTGGTGGGCTTTTTTATGTCCTGAGCTGTGCTGTGGATTTTTCGTGTTTGGTATTTGGCTTTTGTGTTCTGTCGACAAATTTCGGAGCGTGGTATTTTGTTGTGGAGCTGATGTGTTTTATGTTACAGTTTGGGTAGCCGTCCACTGTCTGTGTTAGCTTATATTCGTGTGAGGTTGCAACAGTGAATTTCGTGTTTGTGTCCTATTTTATGAGTTTTTGGAAGTTAGGCATTATTCTTTGAATTACTCTTGTGTTTAGCAAACCATTGGGGTAGCTTATAAAATCTTTTTGTGGAGTTGATTGTTCGGTTTGTGTTTCATAAACCACTTTGGGCAGTGTACAAAACCACTCTGTCAGGTTTGTTATACTCGCTTTCGTGTTTCTCTGGATTTTCTCGAGATTTTGTCCTACCATATTATTTTGTGTTGTTATGACATAATCTGTTCATTCAGTTTTTGTCGATAGGTTTCCTTGCTGTATTGCGTGTTTTAACCTGGTTTTTGGTATAGGCAAAATCGCCAGTGCTTATTGTGCGTTTTAACCTGGTTTTTGGTAGTTATGGCCTTATATGTCAGATTGCTGACCCTTATTGTGTGTTTCTATACCTTTTCTGCTAGTTTACAGACACTTTTTCGTGTTTGTGTAGATTGTTTATGAGTTACAGACACTGTATTATGTGTTTTGACCTGGTTTTGGGGTAGTCCTGTGTTTACGTAAGCTCCTATGTAGAATTGCCGAGTTCTTTGGTACTCGGGTTGTAGAGCATCGTTGGGGTAGTTACTGAGCCATGACTAACTTGTTCCAAGTTGTTGCCTTGCTTATGAGACTTTGACAGTTTTTCGTGTTTCAAGACTATAATCAGAGTTTGTGAAATGTGCTTTTTGTTATATAACCGCTATATGAGTTACTTGTATTCAGTGTCCGTTTTTGGATAAAATGCCGGACTTGTATATGTTATTGTGACATTGCGCTATTTTCTATCGAGATGTTTGTCTCTTGTCCCGATGTATTTATGTTCGTTTTATGATATCCTGTCACCGTATGAAGTTTGTGCTTTATGTTATGCGTTATCCTGAAATTGTGGTGATATGATATTACTTGCACTTTATTTGCCGTTTTTGTATTGACCTGTTACGTTTTTGTGATGATGCTGTATTATATGTCGTTGGTTTGTTGTGCGCTGTTTCGATATGTTGTCGTTTTCGCTTTGTTTGGTATTTACTGTGTTTGCAGTTTCTTTGTCTGTCTGTTTTTCAAAATCATGAGAATGTGACCCTTTGGTGATATGCCGTTTTATGTACGTTATAGTGGTGCTGTTGGTTCACATATTTGTACCTTTCTCCAATATTTGAACTATATTGCAGATATGTTTACTTTACTGTCTGATATTATCTCTATGTCGATATGCGAAAATTTTATAATGTTATTTCTGGATGGGCAAGTCCTGTAGGTCGACTTGTCCTTTTTGTTTTGTTTGACGCTACGTCTGTCCGGAGACGTCACCCAACTATATAATTTGCGTATGTTTCATGATATTTTATTTTCGTGATGTCGCCGTTAAACATATTATTTTGTGCCAGTATTCGCTGACCGTATAGCCATCAGTTCTTGTGCGCTGTATTTTATCTCTTGCCCCGTTTGACGATATTATCACAGTTTTTGTTTGCGTATCGTTGTATTTTCGTCCTGTTCGTTATATATCGTTGATTTGGTAGACACTTTTGCGTATTCTACGGAAGCGTATCGGAGATTGTGTCCACTTTTGTTCGTTTCGTGCAGCCACTATGATATTTTGTGTTTCTGCTATGTAGTTCATGACTATTATGTGTGTTTCGTGCAGCCACTATGATATTTCGTGTTTCAGTCATGGAGATTGTGCCCACTTCGATGTATTTGTAGAAGCATTTATGATATTGTACTTTGTTATTTTGTGTTTGGCTTCGCGGATTTTGAGCTTATAGCTTCTTATAGAGTTTGTTATATTATTTGTCGACGTGTCGTGTGTAGACGTTCAGTGTAGCAAATAACTTGTGTCTTCGGGTGTTATTTGGGGTAGTTTTGTAGTCTTATTTTGTGTTTTTTATCGATAGTGGAGTTGTTCGTTGTATTGCTAATTTGTGCCAGTTTGTGTATTTAGCGGCCTGTATTGAGTTGTTGGGCATATTTGCTGATATTCTGTTGTTTTTGGTTCTGTTGGTGTGATGTGTGTTGTTTCCGCTATTTGGGGTAGTTTTATATGGTTTTGTTTTCCATTTCTCGACATTATGTTGGACTTGTTGCGATATTTGACGACTTGTTTTGTTCATTCTGTGATATTGTTTGTTGTTGTGATTTATGTATATTTGTTTGTACTTGTGTTTATTTTGTAGTGATATCCTGTATTTTGTTGTGACCTTGTCTTTGTTGTCGTGTGCCGTTATTTGTTGGCACGATATGACATTATATGTCCGCATTTGGTTCCTGTGCTATATGGTTTTGTGTGCTTTTATGCTGATATTGTGTGCTGTTCTGGATGTTAATATTTTCTTATGAAGCTACTGTGTTCGTAGCTAATGTTATGTGCCTATTGAGATTGTTGTATTGTGTAAGGCCCTTACTATTCCGTGTCGATTTTGTGTATTTGTTGGTTGCTGATGTCTCTATATTTTTCTATCGAAACCGTTGTGTTTTTACATGATATTATGCTTTCTATAATACTGTTATTGTGTATGAAGACCCTCTGTTTTGTATTGTGTTATTATGGACTGCTTTGACTTAGCTCTGCTTTGTTCTCGTCTGTTATTTATTGAAGCCACTTGTTCTGCTGTGTTGAGACTTTGTGTTTTGTGTTCTGATGGTTTTGTTTTAACTTTGTCCGCTTGTCTGTGAAGTTTATTGCTCATGTTTTCGACTAAATGTTTTTATAAATCTGTTGAGGCTTGCACTTGTTGTGTGCGAGCCTTTTATTGTTTCGTCATCTGGTATACGACACGATGTGTCCTGTTTTGTATTGTGTTTTTCTGTTTTTGTTCGGATTTATTCCTTTTTGTTCTCTGACTATATTATCTGCGGAGGCTGTGTTCTTGTATTGAAGCCTGTTGACATCTGTATTCGATATGGATGTTATGTTTGTCATCTATTACTGTGCCTTGAGCCTTTGTCTATCTTGCGATTGGTCTGTTTTTGACGTATTCTTGTTACTATGGTTTGTCAGGCCAGTTATGGTTACTGATGTGGTTTTGGTTGTTTTGAAATAATTGGGGTAGCTAATATACGTGTTATTGTTTGGATTCTGTCTTGTGTGTCTCAATCTGAACTTTATTATTCTGTGACGATTCTTATTTGTTATTCGCTGTTCTTATTTGTATTGACATTATTCTGTTTTGTTTCTATTTTGTTTGAAATTGTTATGACTTATTACTTATTTGTTATGACTTCTTGCTCTTTTGTTTTGATGTTCCCTGTGTTGTTATGTGTTGTTTATTTGATATTATTGTTCGATATTGTGTGCTTTGTTCGACATTGTTTTCTGTATTATTAGATTTGTTATCGAGGTTTGTCCCGCTTTTCAGATTATTTTTCTTTGTTATATTCGTGTGTTTGGTGTTTGAGGCGTTTGTTTTTGCCTGATACCGTGTTCGACTTTGACTTGTTGTTTTGTCTATCATATTTGTTCGTTAGATGTGAAGGTCTGCGCTTTGTCAGTTGTTGTGTGTTGTTGATTTCTTGTCTTTGTGTGTCTTATATTGTTTGCCTTTTGTTGGAGTTCTGTGTCTCGTTTCGATAGCCTGTGGTTGGTTGTTCTTTGTGTAACTTTGTATATTTCTTTTGTTGGTTTTTCTTTTTTGATTTTGTATTGTTGTGACGTGAGTTATTATTCTGTTTGTGTGTAAAACTTTGTGGAAACTGTGGAAAACCTATTCAGACTGCTTCCCTCCGTCAGTGCTGTGGAAAACTTTGTGGAAACTGTGGAAAATTATAAGGTTTTGTCGGTATCTGAAGGTTATTTTGGTTTGTCTTAGTCCAATTGTCTGTTGTTTTGTTGTTCGGTTCCTTTTTGTGTATTTTGCGAGTTCTTGTCTGGAGACTCTTTGCTGTGTACTGTTTTCATCTGTATTGTGCGAGTTGCGCTGGTCTTTGTTTGTGTTTTGTTTGGTTCTTGCGATTTATACTGGTTTTTGGTTGTGTTTTGTTGACTCTGTGTCTTGTTTGGCTCTGTGAGTTTGCTGTGTCTTTGACCTATTTCTTTGCTCTGAGTTCTGTGTATTGTTCGCCTGTTTGGTTGTGTTTTCTTGCTGTATTCTTGTCATATATTGCTCTTTGTGACTAATATTTTATTTGTGAGGTGTTGTTATGAACCTGAAGTCTTTGCTTTCTTCTCCTTCCGTTCGTCAGTTCATGTCCTATTTTTGTGTTGGAGGTATCTCGTCTGTTGTCGAGTGGGTGCTGTTCCATGTCTTTGCAAATGTGTTTGATATTCAGTATTTGTTGGCAACAGTTTGTGCCGTCATCTTTTCCACCTTGACGAATTGGTTTCTCGGTCGGGTGTTCGTTTTCAAACATAATAAGCGTTTTGCCGACAAACCTGTGCAGGAGGCTCTTATTATCTTTGTAGTTGCAGCTGTTGGTTTGTGCTTCAACCTGGTTCTGATGTGGCTGTTTGTGTCTGTCGTTGGTATGTCGACTGACTTTCTTCGTGTTTGTGCTAAGATGCTTTGCACCGCTATAGTTTTTGCTTATAATTTTCTTATTCGCAAACTGGTTATTTATCGGTGACTATCCTGTCGAGCTGTTGTTCCCCTTCTTCGAGCTGTCCCTTGTTCGTGAGACTGAAATTCATCACATTTGGTTATTTGGTTTGTCAAATTATTTTCACGCTTTTTCATCACGGTCTATATGAAAAAAGTGAAATTTTTGACTGGTGTGCCTTGTTTTTCGGCGAAACCCTTGCTGTGGGCGGGATACGGCGATTTTTGAAATTGTGGTGTGGGTCGTTTCGCTCTGTTTTTTGTCAGAATTTCATCACACTTTTGGAGGTTGTTTTATGGGTGCCACTTCTCGAGACATCAATATTTTCCGAGTTTGGACTCGTTTGTCTGACAGCTGGAACAAACTTCAGTTGAAAATGGGTGCAGAGTTGCCGGACGCAGAGGCCGCAGAGTTTGCCGCTGACCTTAAACGGTTTACAGTGAATGGCGAGGACGTTCGCACCACTTTCTATAGAGAGTTCAAAGATTACTTCTTCTCGTTCGAGTGGGCGAGAAATGAAACCGAGAAGGAGATCGCCAGTCGGTTTCAGGCTGGTGTTCCATTTGCTCGTATTCCTGCTCTTGTTGGCTTGAAAGAAAGTGCTTTTCGTATGAAGGTAGCACGTCTGACCGAGCGTATCAATGGTTTGCTGTTTGATGGTCGCCAGTGTCCAGAGGGTGTTTATACCCTTAAAGACCTCGAGGGCATTAACCGTTGTCTTGTTCGCTTGCGTCTTGTTCGTGACCCAGTTGACGCCTTGCAGGAGTTCTCCATGTGGCAGACCAACTGGATTGAGGCGCAGGCTGGGCCGTCGGAAGGCTGGGGTGTTTCATCTGCCAATATGGACAAATATTTCCAGGCTGTGCTGTTTTTTGCCACAGTTTCTCGCACCTTCACCTTAAACTGTCTTGACGAGCTGGAGCCGTCAGCTTTGGGGTATGCGTGGCGAGATATGCAGTCCGATGGTATAAACTCCACAAAATTGCTGTTCAGTTTGTTGCTGAAATATTTAACACCGCAGGACGTATCGTGTGATAGGGCTTTGGCTTTGGCGAAGCATGACTATAAAGAGTACACAAAAAGGTAGGGAAACTGCCTTTCTTGTTGGTATTTTGTCTTTGTTGTTTGCTCCTGCTCTTGCGTGTCCTGAGCCCTTTATTGTTGGTACAGCCCGGTTTCGTTGGCACTCAACCTCTTTGGGGTAGCTATCTGACCGTGTGTCAAAGGAGGTGTTCCTAATGAGACGGCAAAATGAAAGCAATGTCGTCTGGTGTATTGCCGCTATTGGCCTATTTGTGGTATTCAGCCTTTGCTGTTTCAATGAGGGCCTTGTTTATGTTGGAGACAACATATTTTTGCATAACCGTCTGGTTCAAATCCGAGACTGTTTGTCTCATGGTCTTTGGCCTTTTCTCTATTATGAGGATGTTGGGGGTATCGGTTACGGCAGTCCTATCTTTTATGGCCAGTTGTCTCTGTTTCCGTTCCTTCCTTTGGCAGGCCAGATATCTTCTTTTTTGCGTGTATATTATCTTTGTTGTTTGCTGTTGAACTTCTTTGCTTTCAGGTGCTTTCTTAAACGTGTATCCTCTTATGCTACTTTGACCTCTTGTCTCTATATATTCAGTATGGCGTTTCTTGGCCTGTTCAATGGAAACATACCTGCTAATGCTATGGCCGTTGGTTTCAGCTGGTTGTTCTTCGCCTATTGTATTGACTTCTTCCGAGATGGGAACAGTTTCGGTTTGGTTATCTTGACATATTTTGCGATTTGGCAGAGCAACTTTAATTCTGTTGTTCTTGCCACCGCAGTTTGTTTTGGTATCTTTTTTGTATATTTCCGTGTAGACCGTATTCGTTCCTATGCCAGATTGCTTGTCTGCGTGTTGCTGGTTGTTGGCTTCGATATTTACAATATTCTGTCTCACCTTGACGCTATTGCTCTTGTAGACCCATCTGTCTTGCTGAGTATTATGGATGTGGAGGCAGACTGCCGTATGACCAGTGTTCATCCTCTCGGTGGCATCCTTTTCAGGACGGCAATCCGTGGGGTAGATGGCTGTGTCGGTTTTCTCTCATTTGGTGCTTTTGCAGTTTTCGTATATTACGTGACACGCTATATTCGTTACGAGAGTTTACGTTTTCGTGTTTGTTCCGTTGTTATAGGAGTTTGCGCTCTGGTTGGTTATATTGTTGGTTGTTGTGCTATATGGCCTGATATATACGAGGCAACTAATGTATTCTTTCAGTTTCCTATTCGTTACTATGTCCTCTTGTTTGGCTTTGTTTTGGCTATTTTGTCCCGTGTTATTCGTTCGAGTTGGTTTGTTTACTTTGTTATTATCTTGTCGATATTTGATGTGTTTATTGTCAATCCGTTCCGAGCTGGTGAGAAGGATGACGTTCGTCTTATCGGTGTGCAACTTGGAAATGGAGAGTATGCGTCTAACGAGTTCCTTAAAAATTATGATGTATATGACACCTATGGCACCTCAGTTCAATCGTCCAGCGGTGCCGTCTATTCCTTTGAACGGGAGTATGGTTCTATCGAGGTAGACTGTTCTACAAATCGTGGAGGAGACGTTATCACCTTACCGAAGTTGTACTATAACTGGTATCGAGCCGATGGTTCTGACGGAGAGGTATTTCATGTCTCGAGCGGTTATTCAAACTATTGTCAGGTGTCCCTTGGTTCGTATATAGGCGTGTTACGTTTGACATACAGTCCGCCCGTATTGGCATATGTCTTGTTGGGTTTGCAGGCTTATTCTATTTTCTTGCTGTTTTCAAGACTTTTGGTAGACTGTCTTTCTTGGAGGAGGCGTGACCATGCGTGTTCAGAAGGAGCGTAAATCTGTTTGGTTTCTTGGGGTAGTTGCCCTATTGTCTATTTACACGTTCACTTTGTTGGACGATTCAGCTATTTGGCTTGACGATGTGCAGTTTTTGTATAACAGACTGTATCAAATTGCGGACTGTTTTCGGCATGGCTATTACCCGTTTCTCTATTATAACGATATTGGTGGTATTGGGTATGGCAGTCCTATTTTTTATGGGCAGTTGATGCTGTTTCCTTTCCTGCCATTTGCCCAGGACATAGAGTTGTTTATCAAGGTTTATCTGTTGGTTTGTTTGCTTCTTAGCTTCTTTGGTTTTCGCTTCTTCCTTAAGCGTATTTCTGAGTATGCCACTTTGTGTTCTGTGTTTTATATTGTAGGTATGCCGTTTATTTATCTATATAGCGGTTCGTTGCCAGCCGCTCTGCTTGGCTCTGCATTTAGCTGGTTCTTCTTCGGATATTGTATCGACTTCTTTCGAGACCGTACTCACTTCTCAGGTGTTCTGATGTCCTTCTTTTTGGTATATCAAAGCAATTTAAACTCTGCTATTTTAGCCCTGCTGTCCTGTTTTTGCATATTTTTGGTATATTTTGACCGCAGACGTGTTCGTGATTACGGAAGGTTGTTCCTCTGTTCTCTTGCTCTTATGGCCTATAATATATACAATATGTTGTATCATATTGACGCACTCAACCTTGGAGTTGTTGCTGACTTGTTCGGGCCTGTTTCGGAGCGGAGCTTCTCTGGGCGTTTGCTGAGTGTGTCACCTATTGGAGAGTACATTGTTCGTGCGGCCTTGCACGACAGCCTTGGGGTAGATATGTGTTGCGGCTTCATGTCACTCTGTCTGTTTGTGCTGTTTGTTTACTATGTAGGCACTGGCTTCAAAGTCCAGAGCAGGCGTTATCGTGGCTGTCTTGCTGTGTTTGGGCTGATACTTGTCCTTGCTTATGCAGTTGGCCTTTATATGGTTTGGCCATCGTTATATGACTCGTTAGGCGGCGTTTTATTTGTGCAGTTCCCAATCAGGTATATCGTCATTCTTTACGGGTTAGCTATTGCGTTCCTCGCAAGAGTTATAAAATATGACAGTGCGATATGCTGGATTCTCCTTGTGTGTATTCTGGACTTCGCTATGGCGAATCCGATGAGTTGGCGTGGTGGTGTAGAAGGCGGTGAGCTTGTTGACCCTATTCGTAACCAGTTGTGCAATGCGGAGTTCGCAGGTTCTTCCTTTGTGAATAGCTTGGACGTTATACATGAATATGGTTCCTGTGTTCACTCTGACCTCGGTATCTCATATCAGTTTTCTAATGAGTATAATGGCTTGTCTGCCAATTGTTATGGAAATACTGGTGGAGATGTTGTTACCTTGCCGAAACTTTACTATGAGGGGTATAGAGCCATTGGCGATGATGGCGAAGTGTTTGATGTATCGAGTGGTTATTCAAACTATTGTCAGGTGTCACTTGGAGACTATCAGGGTGTGCTCAGGCTTGAGTACGTTGTTCCTGTTTGGTTACTTTGTCTGTTTGTTATGCAGATTGTGACGGTTTTTGGTCTTATCTTTGGTTCTGTTTGGAGGAGGTTTGGTCGGTATGCGAGAACAGCATGAAAACAAATTTGTGTGGGCAATCGCTGGGGTAGGTTTGTTCATTATCTTCAGTTTGTCTTGCTTCAATGATGGTTTGACTGGTGCGGGAGATTATGTATTTCTGATCAACCGTTTGCAACAGATACGAGATTGCTTTGAAAATGGGCTTTATCCGTTCCTGTATTATGAAGATGCTGGGGGTATTGGGTATGGTAGCCCTATTTTCTATGGGCAGTTGACTTTGTTCCCGTTCCTTCCACTTGCTGATGATAGCTCAGCTTTCTTGCGTGCATATCTTCTTTGTTGTCTTGTGCTGAACTTTTGTGGATTCAGGTGTTTCTTAAAGCGTATATCCTCTTACGCCACTCTCGGGACGTGCTTCTATATATTCAGTATGCCATTCGTTGGTATCTTTGCGTGCAATCTGCCTGCATTCGCTCTTGCTGTAGGTTTCAGTTGGTTCTTCTTTGCCTATTGTATAGACTTCTTTCGAGACGGGCAGAGTTTCTATCTACTTATTCTTACATATTTTATGATTTGGCAAAGTAACTTTAATACGACTGTCTTGTCCACTCTTGTCTGCTTTGGAATATTCTGCGTGTATTTTAAACGTGAGCGTGTCCTTGATTATGTTAAGTTGTTCCTCTTTGTGTTTGTTCTTATCCTGTACAATTTAGTTAATATTGTTGTGCATAAGGACGCTATTGCCCCGATGTCAGCTGATGTCATGTTGTCCACAATCGTCTGGGGTAGTGATTACCGTGTTATGAGTAATGCGCCTATTGGTAGTCATCTTCTTCGACTGAGCGTTGACTGGGCCGACTGTCATACTGGCTTCCTAAACTTTGGTGCCTTTGGAGTTTTCTTATATTATGTGACTCACTATATCAAAACACAGAGTAAGCGATTTCTGGTGTGTTCAGGAATCATTGGGGTAGCTCTTGTTGTCGGTTATGCTGTTGGTATGCCGCAAGTTTGGCCTGAGTTCTATCGAGCCACGAATCTGTTCTTTCAATTTCCTATTCGTTATTATATCATCTTGTTTGGCTTCACCTTAGCTGTTCTGGCACGAGTTATTAGGCCAAACCGTTGGGTATATGCGATTTTGGTGTTCTGTATTCTTGATATTGCGATTGTTAACCCGTTTAAGTCGGAGGTGTCCACTCGCATAGAGTATGTTGGCCTTCAGCTTGCGAATTCGGAGTATGCGTCTGCGGATTTTATTCGAGACTACGATACCTATTTAGAATATTGTGACTCTGTTCATTCAGAACGTGGGTATTCGTATGATTTTGAGCGTTCTTATAATGAGGTTCGTGTTGACTGCTCGAGCAATGTGTCTGGTGATGTGTTGACACTTCCGAAGTTGTACTACAATGGGTATAGGGCCACTGGCTCCGATGGTGAGACTTTTACCGTTCGTGGAGGTTATTCAAATTATTGTGAGGTAGACATTGATGACTATCAAGGGGTATTGACTTTGCGCTACCAGGTTCCTGGGGTAGTTTTGTTTTTCTTCTACATTCAGCTTATGTGTATTGCAAGTATTTTGTATCGTATCACCAAACTGTATATTGTGCCTAAGATTCGTATGTTGCGCAAGTAGTTGTTTCGTTATATTGGCAAATCTATCCTGTATAAAATGCGGAAGTTATTGGAGAAATTGGCAAGACCTTCTTGACTTTTTTGGACATTCATGGTATAATAGAGTATATTGAAAGGGGGCAAAATTGCGTGAGTATTCATGTCTCTCAGTTTTATGCCTGTAGTAAGGTGACACTTGCCTGTGAGTTGCTGTACATATGTGAGCTTGGAAAGTATGCGAAGATTACACGTGGTCATTCTATTGACCTGCAAGGTGTTAATCTGACTTCTGGGCTTAAGAAGTCCCTTATTTGGGATTACTTTCGTATGGCTGTCGCTAATGGTTGGGTATCTAATACAGGTATTCCAGAGGAGGAGTTGGTCATCACGGCTCAGAACCCGCTGAAATTGGACAAGACAAACCACCGCAATCAGCTATTCGTTTTGGAAAAGGTGGAGTATGATAAGGCTGAGGCCGACCGCCGTCGCATAGACGGTGACTTTGACCTGTGTACACCTGTGAAATCTCAAGTTTCTTTTGAGAGCAGGCAGTCTGACTTGTGGGTCTGGAGCCCAAAGGGCTTTAATGGCGGTGACCTCTCAGTAAACAACCGCAGTCTGAATCATAACTTCTCTGACATGGCGTGGGTCAGTTTGGTTGCTATGGTAGCTGTCACCCGACTGTTCACCCGTCACCCCACTTCTCTGTTGTTGCGGTTTAACCGTAATATGCTGATGAATGTTATGTCTCTGTCGCACTTGATGGTTCTGGAGGATGAAACCCAGTGCCTGAAAGGGTGGGTAACCTATGAGTTCGATAACACGGTATCCGATAAGGATAAATTACAACTGAGCTACTATGCTTGGTATTCTATCGGTCGTGAACGGG
>ERZ777011.2565-NODE-2565-length-14024-cov-2.291646_pt1 | contig 14024 bp, 12 predicted proteins | sample MGYA00374964_ERZ777011 | MGnify/ENA primary metagenome ERZ777011 (study PRJEB29310, sample SAMD00008975) | mouse gut metagenome | study: EMG produced TPA metagenomics assembly of the Metagenome analysis of fecal microbiota from mouse which was promoted...
CGCAAGGGACTTAAAATCCTATGGAGTAGGAAATACGGTCAAAAACTGAATAAATATACGCTTGTGTGGCGGAATAGGCAGACGCAAGGGACTTAAAATCCCTCGATGTAACAGTCGTATCGGTTCAAGTCCGATCACAAGCACCAAAAAATTGAGAGTAATTCACGGAATTGCTCTCATTTTTTATGCTAAAAATGTGAATTGGGGGGTATTGGGGGGAAGAATTAGCCGTTTTAGGGCTTTTTCTGCATAAAATCGTGTGAAATGAATAATCGAAATTAACATTGGGGGGAACTCCCTAAAAAAAGGGCGAACGTTTTACCGCTCGCCCTTATTATATCATTTTTTAGAAATCATAATCTATTTTTTCAATCTCTTTGAAATAATACTCGTCTGAATAGGTTGTATATCCCCTGTCAACTGCGCTGGACTTGACGTGGGCGTCGAATTTATGTCCGTCCCAAAGCATAACAAGCTCTAAATTACAGCCCGCCTCTTTTGCTCTGGTAATGAAAGTATATCTGAGTTCGTGCGTGTGATGGCTAGGTAAAATATCTTTAAGAAATGTCTTTATCCAATCCCTGCTTGCTGAAAATGCTTTTTCAAAGTTAATGTAGGGCATAACCTTACGAAGCATAGGCGAAATGGGAATTTTCCGAAATTCTGCGGCGTAACCTTTTCTTATTTTCTCAGTTTCGCACTCTATGTAATTATCGTAAAGTTTAGCCGATTTGAGTTCGCCCACGCGCATACCCGTATAGAGCAATACAAGCACGGCGGATGCGGCGGTGGTGTTTTTGCGTTTAAGGCAGTAATCAACGAGTAACCGTTCTTCGGCTTTCGTAAGCGACGTGCCTTTCTGAACTTCATAATGCGGAAGCTCTACCTTTACCATAGGCGATTTAATTCCGTAATCTTCTGCCGCAACGTCGAAAATAGCGGATAATAACTGTTTGAGTTTCTGCGCCGTTCTGTTCTTTTCTTGCTTGACTAAATCAGTCAAATAGCTTTGAACGTCCGAACGGGTTATTGCGCTTATCCGTTTATCACCGAAGTTTGGGTTTATATGGCTATCGATTAAAGCGGTATAGCTTTTAAGCGTGCTGTCCTTTACTGTAACTGTTTTAACTTTCAGCCATTCAGAAATAAAATCTTTCATAAACGGTACGCTGGTATCTTCTTTTGTTTCTGGTTTAGCGTTAGCAATTTTATCAAGGAATTTCATTCTCAAAGTTTTAAGGTCTGGGGCATAAACTTCTACCCGGTATCCGTCCCTGCGGTAGCGTGTTTCATACGAGCCGTTGTGATAACGGTAGGTAACGGCGTTGCCGTTATACATAAGTAATATTTGCTTTAAATAAGCTGGCATAATTTCTATCTCCTGTTTAGTGAATTTCAAATACTTTTTTTCGCCTTTGCCTTTGTCTGCCGGTTTATTTTTGACTGCTTTCAAAGCTGCGCTGTCGGACGCCATTTTCAAGACAATGGAAATCAGTTCGTCGGTATCAGGCGAATTTTGCTTTTGTAGGAAGTTTAAAAGCGTGTTAAGCTCTTTTTGGTTCATAGCCAAACTCCTTACAATGTTGATAAGTGCATCATAGCTATGAGTGCGGGTAAAATAACACAGGGGCAAGGCTGAGATAAACTCAGAAAAGCCAAACAAAAACACGGATTATCCCGTGTCGATATACAAACGCATATAACTCACCACCTTACCGAAAACCGTAAATTTACCTTTTTTTGTTTTTCGGCAAAAGGGAAATCGGAGCACATTTCGGGGTTAGGGCAAGCAGTTTGTTTTGTGTTTGTAAAAGTCAACGAAGCAAACAAAAAATTAAAAAATGCGCAATAAAAAAGCCTAACTGTTTTTATTGGTTAGGCTTTATTGATAAATTAAAAACGGATAGGCGTTGTTATGATAATTTTTTGTGCAGCCGTTGACTTTTACGAGAAATGTGATACGATAGACCAACGAAAAACAAAAAATATTATTGTGGTTGTATTCGGTTTTTAAAAGTTTACAAATTAAACTTTATTGAATATAGACGTGAAATATGTTATAATTTTAACAACGATAAATTTAGAAAAAATTTAGATTTAAACTGTACAATAAAACAAAAAAGGCTTAAATATGAGTAAAACTATTCTTATTGTTGATGATGAAAAAGATATACGCACTTTGTTAAACTAAACGGTTACGCGGTTATTTTGGCAGAAAATGGCTTTCAGGCTATTGTTCGTGCGGGGACACAACCCGATTTGATATTGCTTGATATAAATTTACCTGATATAGACGGACTTGAAGTATGCCGACGTATACGAGAATTTGTTTCTTGTCCTATTCTATTTTTAACAGCCCGTATAGAAGACGGAGACAAGTTAATCGGTTTTGCAACGGGCGGCGACGATTATATAGTAAAACCTTTTTCAATAGAAGAACTCGGTGCAAGAGTTGAAGCTCATTTACGCAGAGAAGAACGGCGTCAAAACAAGCAGGTGCGTACAAAATTCGATGATAATCTTGTAATCGATTATTCAGCAAAAGAGATTTATTTTAAAGGTGTTATAATACCGCTTTTGCCGCGTGAATTCGATATTGTAGAATTACTCTCGTCGTATTCGGGACAACTATTCAGCAAGGAACGCATATTCGAGCGGATTTGGGGCTATGACAGTAACGCCGACGTAAGCGTTATTATGGAACATGTAAGCAATATCAGGGCGAAGTTTGCAAAAGCAGGCGCAAAACCGTATATACAGACAGTTTGGGGGAGTGGCTATAAATGGGTAAAATAAAAAAATGGTATCGTAGTATACCTATTTGGCTTGCATTTTTTTTAGTCGTTATTCTTGCTTTTCTTATTGCCACATTCGGAACACAATTTACAGTAAATATATCGGCGAAAAATGCGAAGGAAATTGAAAACAAGTATTCGGAAATACATTATGAAACAGATGATGACGGTAAAACAAGTGCCGAAGTTTCTTTCAACTACGAAAATTATACGGCAAGCGATATGATAACATATCGTGCATCACGATTTTTTGAAAAATACTCCTATATTTTTTGGTGTTCGGGTTGTATAGCAATTGCAGGCGCAATATTTTATTTTTCAAAGATTAGAAAACCATATAAAATATTGAATAATGCTTATCGAAATATAGCCGGAAATAATCTTGATTTTAGCATTGATTATGACGGAATGGATGAAATGGCAAATTTATGTAAAGCATTGGAAACAATGCGTTCGGCTTTACAGACCAACAACGGTAAAATGTTGAGAATGATTGAAGAACGTAAGCAACTCAATGATGCCTATACCCACGATTTACGCACCCCTATTTCTGTTTTGAAAGGCTATACCGATATGTTATTAAAATATATTCCGACAGGCAAATTGTCGTCAGCCGAAGTTATAGAAAACGTTGAAACAATGTCTGCGCAAATATCCCGTTTAGAGCAGTTTGTCGATAGTATGAATACCGTTCAGAAATTAGACGATATAGCTGTAAAAAAAGAAGAAACCGTTACAAAAGATTTAATAAATAGTCTACGGGAAACGGCTGATTTACTTTGCCAAAGCAATCAACTTACTTGCGAATTCAGTTCGTCCGTACCTTGTGATAAAATGTTTATAGATACGGTTATTGTAACGCAGGTATATGAAAATTTAATTGGCAATGCTTTACGGTTTGCAAATTCAACAGTTAAAGTACAATGTGAAATTAAAGATGAAGTTTTCGGTATAACCGTTTGCGACGACGGCAAAGGTTTTACCGATGAAGAATTATTGAAAGCTGTAAAACCTTATTATAGCGGTCAGGCAGAAAAAAACGATTATCATTTCGGATTAGGTCTGACCATTTGCAGAACGCTTTGCGAAAAGCACGGCGGAATATTGCAAATTGCAAACACTTCTTCTCACGGCGCAAAGATTTCGGCAACTTTTAAAATTTAAATAATATAAATTTAGAAAAATTTTAGAATTACCATTTATGATAATCGTGCAGACTCAAAGTTTGTCTGCACGATTAACTTTTTGGAGTAAATAAATGGCATTATTAAGAGTTGCTAATTTAAAGAAAAGCTATAAGATTACAAAGACACAAAAGCAAGACGTTCTTAAAGGCGTTGATATTGAATTTAAAAGCGGTGATTTAGTTGCGTTACTTGGCGAAAGCGGATGCGGTAAATCTACTTTGCTCAATATTCTCGGCGGTCTTGATAACGATTATTCCGGTAGCGTAATTATAAAAGATGAGTTCATAAGAGATTTTACCGAAAAACAAATGGACGATTACCGCAAAAAGCGAGTCGGACTGATATTTCAGAATTACAATTTAATTCCGCATATGACAATTAAAGAAAATGTTGAAATAGCTATGGAGATGAGCGATATAAAACCGAAATTAAGAGCTAAACGCACAATGGAGCTTCTTAAAATGATGGGCTTATCAAAGCAGGCAACCAAATTGCCTAATCAGTTGTCGGGCGGTCAAAAACAAAGAGTTGCAATTGCGCGCGCATTAGCAAATAATCCTACAATAATTTTGGCGGACGAACCTACGGGCGCTTTGGATGAAGAGAGTACGCAGATTGTAATGGATATTCTCAAACGGGTTGCACAGTCGGGGAAACTTGTTATTATCGTTACTCATAGTGATAAAATTGCAAGTCAATGCGGACGTGTTCTCAAAATGGAAAACGGAATTATTGTTTCTGATGATAAAGTAAGCAAAATCAAAATAGACGTCAAGCGTGATAAAGAAATAAAACCGAGAAGCATTAAAACAAAAGATATAGCAAAACTTTCCGTAAAAAACGTTTGGCAAAAGAAAAGCAGAAGTATTCTTGTATCGCTTGGATTATCAATAGGTATGGCGGCGGTTTTGCTTTTTCTTTGTTTGGGTTCGGGTTTAACTGCCTATGTAAAAAATGTATTTGCCGAAAACATATTATCTACCAAATTAGTGGTTACCTATTCTTCAAATTCTAATTTCAGCTCTTCGGACGTCAGTAAAATCAAAAAACTTGACGGCGTTAAATCTATTACTGAAACTTATACTAACTATTCTGCGAAATATTCGTACAACAATTCGGAAGGTGCAGACTTAAATAGGCTGCAATGCTATTACAATAACATTTTTGAGCCGAAAATATTATATGGAAGTTTGAAGAACGACACAGAAGATAAACTATATATCATAATAAACGAAACTCTTGCAGCTTCAATCGGCGAAGGCAGTTTAATCGCCGCTGTCGGTCAAGAAATTACAGTAACGGGAAAAACTACGCAGACTTTTGTTATTTCAGGTATATATTCGGATGTATTCAATGATTCTATGAAGAATAACGCGTTTATTTCTGAAAGCGCAATGAAGAAACTTATGGATACTTCTTCGTTATCGATAAATACTTTGTACGTCAACGCCAAAGACGTTACTTTTGTTGAAGATTTACAAAGTGCTATTACAAAAATGCGCTATAAAGTCGATATGGAAAAAATCCCTGCGGGAACTATATTATCTTATATAGATATTGGTACAACTGTTCTGATGGCGGTAAGCGGTGTATCTATGGTTGTTTCTGCAATTATGATATTTATAGTTCAATATATAAGCGTTAGCGAAAGGATGAAAGAAATCGGCATATTAAGAGCTGTCGGGGCAAGAAAAAGAGATATAAGGAAACTATTCATATTTGAAGCGGGGTTAATAGGTATGGTCGGCGGAATACTATCCATATTATTCTGTCTTGCAATTACGCTATTGACTAATATCGTTTGTGTTGCAACATTAAAGTATGCTTTGATAAGTTACAATGTTTTATATTATCTTGCAGGCTTGGCGGTAAGCGTTTTAGTCAGTATGCTTGCGGGTATTGCCCCTGCAATACGCGCTTCTGATTTAGACCCCGTAGAATCATTAAGAGCCGAATAAGGAGTAAGTTATGGCAAGCAGGTCAAAGAAAAAAGATGTTTACAGAAAAGAACAGCAAGACGCAAAGTGTATTTCAAGAAAGAAATGGAATTACACAATGTCTTTTAAAATGTTTTTGATTATTAAAATAATTCTCATTCTTTTAATACCTATTATATATTTTGTGTATTCCCCGCTTTTGGTTGTACTTATGTTGTTATACGTCGGCGTATTTTTTCTTGCACGTTTGACTGAACGCAGTATGAATACAAGTGTAATCAAAACTAACCATATACATATCCCTAAATTTGATAGCGCGTTGGCTTTGGTTTTGATTGTTGTTGCAATTTGCGGGATTTTGATTGAAATGGATTCTTCTACAAAATTTGCCGATTTCGGGGCGTTATTGACGGGACAAAGAAATCCGCTTGAAAAGGTGTTTAAATTCATTAAAGTAAATAATTTGCCGCCTAGCATTGAAACCGACCAAACAGGTAGTGTAGAAATTGATATCTATGACCTTCTTGATAAATTACCGATAAAATTTGTCGCTTCGACTACCCTTTCAACTACGTGTACCGTTCTTGTTTTTTCGATTGCCGGCGTTAGTGCATTATCGTTACTTTATATTTATTTCAAACGTAAAAAATTTAATCGGGTTATGAACGCCGTTGTTTATGATGAAGCACCTTTATTAACAGACAAAACTTTAAATGAAATTCTTTCATTTGGCGAAAGCGTCGATAATACCGTTGTTTCAGAAGAAGAAATAAACAGAAAAATCAATGCAGTAAAGCAGTCGGATGCCGTTGAAGAAAGCAAACTAACGACGATAGAAAAAAATACTGCCGATGAACCGGAAGAAGATATTGAAATTTTGAATTTATAAATGGAAAATAAAACCGAATTATTTTATGCTTGTTGCCCAAATTGTAAAAACATACTTATTCAAGCACATATTATTGTAATTGGTTATATTCTTTGCCATAAATGTGCAAAAAAAATCCATATAGAAATACAAAACGGTCAAGTAACAACTTTCATAGAAAAAGATTAAGATTAAAGGATGCTCGTAAACGGGCGTCCTTTTCTTTTTAATAAGTGTTTTTTTGACAAAGGCTCTCATTTTCCAAACGCCTATAAATGATATATTGTGCATAGGCGAAACTCTGTTTTTGCCTAAAATCAAAATATTACTGTTGAGAGCTTATATACAGAATAAATCAAAAAGCCGGACAGAGCAATACTGCCTTTATTAAGGGAGTGGCTTTGTTCGTCTTTTTTTATTGCCTTCTTCCGCTGGCGTATTGCTTTGGCGGTGCAAGTGGCAAGAATAAAAGTTCATAATGGAACGGCTTATGTAGATGTTGAAGTTACAGAAGAATTTGCGGCAGCGTATGCGGAAATGGAACGTCTGGAACGGCTGACAGAACGCAAAGAAACACGTCGGCATCAGTCTTTGGATAAGTCTTTGGAACACGGCTGGGATATTGCCGATCCGAGCGAAAACGTTTTTGAAAAAGTTGAGCAGTCCAAGCGGAATCGGCAACTGTATCAGGCTATATCCCGTCTTTCGCCGGAACAGCAAAAGCTCCTTTTTGAAGTATATTTTGAGTACATACCGCAAGTAGAAATAGCACGTCGTGAAGGCGTATCGAAGTTTGCTATAAACAAGCGGCTTTCAAGAATTTTGGCAAGGCTTAAAAAAAATTTACAATAGACCGTCTACTACTCCTTTTTTCGTGGCTTTTAAGTGAAGGGCTTACCGCTCTATTTTAAAAACAAGGAGTAAACAGAAAGATGACGTTAAGTGAAATTCGGGAAGATTTACGGGAGATAAGATATTATTTTACGCACAAAGCAGCATTTGACGGTGCAGTAAAACTGATAGGCACAAATGCGGTTGTGGAAAAGGTTGAGCGTTACAACAAGATTTTTCAGAACGCCCCCGCCCGTATGTACGATTTATATTTAGGACTGTATGTAAACGGCTATACACAGGAAGCCTACGCCTATGAAGCCGGATACTGTCCGCAGCACATTCAAGAACTTAATAAACAGCTCGTGCTGTATTTGCAAAAGGTTATGAACTGAAATCAAAGCTCCGAGAAATCGGGGCTTTTTTTATTGCCTTAAATCAGTAGTTTTCCGTGATTTGGACGTGGGAATCCGTGTTTGAGCCGAGCTTACTCCTGTGGTTTATTCGGTGGCTTTCGCCCTATAATGGCGGTGTAATCAGCGAACGGGCGGACAGCTCCGATTAGTGCGGTTTTGCAAAGTAAAGGTGGCCGCCTACCGCTTATCGCACGAAACGGAAAGTTTCATATAAGTCCCGTTGCAGGTTACAAAACCACAACTTAATATCGGATAAGCAGACTTGCGGAAACCGCAGACGTGCTATCCAAAACTTAATTCAATGTCAAGGAGAATTATTATGGCAAATAAACCTAAGGAAAAGCCGGCAGAACAGCCGGCAACGTCAAACCGTTACGCAGAACGCAGATGGATGAAGCCTTCCAAACGCGCCAAAGGCTACGCCGAAGAACGCAAAGAAAAAGTGCATAAATTCGGCAAAAAAGAAGGCGAAGAACTGACGGAATATGACAAGGGCTTGCGCTCAGGCTACTTACTCTGTCAGTCCGACCACGCAGGACTTTATAAGTTCAAGAAAGCAATCGGAGAAGGCAAGACGCCCGAAGAAGCGTTCGCAATTTCCAAAACCAAAGGAAAGGGCAACGGTGCGGCGTAAAAAATCAAAATTATAAGGAGAACAAACATTATGGCAAACAAGACTAACGGCAATCAGTTACTCGTCGAGCGTGAAACTTACGAAAAGGACGGAAACACCTACTTTTCGCACGTTGTCAAGGGCAAAATTCGTGGCAAGGACGTAAAGGCAACCGTCGTCCCCCATGACGTAGGCGGTTACGCAATTCTGGATATCGTGTTCGGCGAAAAGCCTACGGCGGAACTCGTATTAAAGCCTTACGAAATCAAGGACGAAAAGACGAAAAGAACGGTCAAGGGCAACACCTACGCCGTGCGTTCGGCGGACGAAGCTACGGGCGAAATCTACGAATGCCCCGTAAAGCCTTTCCGCAACTCTGACAAAACCATACTCACTATGCTTATCAGCTAAACGGCGTGTCGCCGCCGCCTTGTATCTTAATTGCTTTGGCGGCGGCGAACTAACCGCTAATCAAGCGGATAAGCTGAATACAAACGAACTGCGGCTTGCAAATCTATCTGTAAGCCGCAAAACTTTTTTAAGGAGATTATTTATGACAAAAAATACAATTAAAACCATTATTATGGTCGTTGCAATTTTGCTTGTATTAGCTCTTGCCGGCGGCTGGATAGCACAAGCAGTTGTAAGCAAGCAGAAAGAACCCGTATATAATCAAGCAGCCGATAACGCAAAAGACGGTATGCAGGTCGAATTAGAGAATAACGACAGCGGAATACAGTTTGCGTCCGCAAGAATTGCGACGGAAGATTACGGGGAATACGGAGTGTCGGCATTAGCCGAATCTGCTTACACAATTAACGCAACCGTTACCCCCGCCAACTCGCCTAATAAATCTTTAAAGTGGGCTTTAAGTTTTGCTAATCCTACGTCGAGCTGGGCTGACGGTAAAACGCTTTCGGACTATGTAACATTAACAAGTTCAGGAACACAAGCAACCTTATCTTGTAAAAAGGCATTCGGCGAACCTATTATTGTTACGGCAACGTCAACTGCCAACACTTCAAAATCGGCACAATGCAGACTTAATTACAAACAGAAGATAACGGACGTTACGTTTGAATTAGGCACTATGACCTATAAACCTATGAACGGAAGTTTTCACTATAACAAAGGTATGAAATATGTGGACTGTAAAATCTTTCCTACGTTCAGTAAAGAAATTAACGCAGAATATTCAGTAGAAATAAAAACTTCAACTGACTATACCATTGCTGCGGATAACATTGGTGTAAGATTTGAAATGTTACCTGTGCAGTCCTTTATTCAGTCGATAGATAATTTAGGATACAACGGTGCAGGATTGTCCGAATATATCGTAACGGCAAATGCAAACGACGCCGGAACAATCGAACACTTTTTCGATATAGGTTGGGCGGAGAATATTTTAGGCGCACCTTTTGACGTTGAATCAAGAAATGAAATGATTGAAGAATTAGGCAATCAGTTATCGTGCTATATAGGTAACGCTGACGAGCCTGTGCATACTTACAGAATTTTTATTGATTTTAATGACGTTAAAAGCGAATACGACATTGAAAACGTAACTTTTGATAAGTCGGAAATAGAGTTTTAAGGGGGTGCAGAATGAGTAACGAATTACAAAAACATAAAACAAGCGATACCGTAAAATGGGTATTAACACTTCTTGCTTTTATTCTTGTCGGGATAATGCTCACGGGAATAATGCTTGGCTGGTTCGATAAGAAAGCGGATAACCCCATGACAGGCGAACAGCAACAAACTGAAACAAGCGGATTTGAAATAGACGAAGTTTACAATACGAAATCTATGTCGTTAGCGGTAAGCACATATGCGGCAAGTGTGCCGAACAGTTACACGGTAACGGCAACCGTAACGCCTTCTACGGCTAAAAATAAAAATGTGGATTGGTCGGTTGAATTTGTAAATGCGTTGTCGGCTTGGGCGAAAGGTAAAACGGCAAGTTCCTATGTAAAGGTAACGCCCGCGTCAACAGGTAGTGCAACCGCAACCGTAACGTGTTCGCAAGCCTTTGGGGAAAAGGTTAAAGTCGTGGCAAAAAGTAATGATAATGCAAGCATATCGGCTTATTGCGTATGCGAATACTACGAACGTATAAGCGCAGTTACAGGTTCGTTCACGGGTTTGGATAATTTCGATACGTCTAAGTCTGTTAATGAGTGGAGTTATTCTACAAGCGGTAAAGTTTCAACGGCAACTCTGGGTGATATGAACGGCTTATATGAAATTACAGTTGGCTACGGCACTTCAAGTACCGCCTACACGATTGCTGAAAATTTACACTCAATGGAAGTAACGCTCGAACCTACGCAAGAGTTCAAAACGGCAATGAAAGCGAAATACTCTGATTATGAATGCGCACCCGTATCATTTATCGGTAATAACGGCTCGGTTGCTATGGAAGTTCCGCTGAATTACGGTACAGGCTGCTTTTTCCCGTTGACAGGTATGACGACGTTATCCGATTTAAGCGGCGACCCGATATTTATGATTTCAATTTGCGATTACGCAAATGAAATATTGTGTGCCAACCCTAATATGAGCTTTATGAACGTAACAATTAAAATCGAAGGCAATTATAACGATTTTACTACTACGTTTAAGGTGAAAGCAAAACAATCTTCTCTGCCTACAAGCGTAACCGGCTTGAAAGTAGATAAAACGATAATGAACTTTTAGGGGGTGCGCTTATGGGTAGAACAATAGCAAAGATAGTCGCATATGTTTTAGTTGCGCTTGCTTTGGTTGCGGTTGTCGGGCTTATCTACAAGTACACTAACGGCTTCAACGAAGATTTCAAAACCTTTTACGTTGAATACAACGGCAAGCAGATTTTGACAGCGGATAATAAGCTGACTTTGGAAAATGATGAAACCTACACCTTTAACGTTAAATATACTTTCGACAACGAAAAATCCGAGCCGAAAGATTATAAGGTAAAAATCATACCGAACGTAGAACGGGATTTCGATTACACCGTTGACGGTGAAAAGTATCTCTATTCCAAAACGGGCGAGCTTACGTCGGCGTTCAATCTGGAAAAAGAACAAGCGCAGTTTTCAATAACAATCCCCATAAAATTTAATTTGCAAACGGCGTTACAGTCCGTAAACAGCGGTAAAAACGTATCTGTTCCGTCTGATGCAGAAACAAACAATCCATATCCTTACAGGCTGGTAGTAGCGTCTTACAACGGCAAAGTAACTTATAACATTGATTTAAAAATCGTAGACGCAGGCGTTAAAGATATTACGTTAAATCCGGACGAAATATATTTTGGCGGCGAAAATAAAAATGAAACTCCTGCAACGCCTACGGAACGCGGTTACAACATTGAATATCTTTTCAGCGGCGACGCTACAAATTTATCTGATTTAAGTCTGGAAGGCGCAACGCAGGCAAAAGCCGGTGAAACTGTATCGTACAAAATAACAATCGGCGATAGCAACTATTCAATATCGGGTATGCGTATCAGCGTTATGAACTCAACCGAAATTGTAGAGATTACCGATACGAACGGCGTATACTCGTTCACTATGCCGCAGGGCAACGTTTACGTTTGGATATACTTTGAATATACTCCGCCGCAGGACAAAACTATGTATGCCATTGAGTATGACACTCTGGGTAACGGCTCTGTGTTAAGCATTGATTTAGACTGTCCCGATAAAGCGGCGGCAGGCGAAACAGTAACATTCACGGTTAAGCTCAAAGATTTAAGCGACGTGTTCGACGATTATTACCCTGTTGAGATTACGCACGATATGGAAACAGGCGAAGAAATTAGCGATTTGGGTGCAGGCGAAGGCTCTTTTACCTTTACTATGCCCGAAACCCCCGTAACAATAATGTTTTATCTTATGAGAATTTAGGGGGTACTATGGTAAAGCGAGAATTATTCAAAAAATTAGGTTTAACCTTGCTTGCTTTCTTTCTCTGCTTTATAACTGTATTTTGCGGACGGGGTAACTACTTGTCCGCATCTGCCGACAGCACGGACAGCGTACAAGCGAATTACGAAAGCACTAACGTATTAAACAACCTGAAAGGCTCAACCATAGGCGGCAAGGAATTTGATTTGGCGGACTATCCGCATAACAGTAAAGGCAAGCCGCAGGTAATTTCTTTCGTTGAGTTCTGCTATTCTTACTACGCCGAGAAACAGTCTGATTACGGGCTTTACGTCTATGTTTACAATCCGCAGGACGTTGCGTTTGATATGTCAACTGTTCGCAATAAAATTCAGATTACATACGGCTCTGTACCGAGCTACACAAAGTATACTTTGGAATTTATAAATTATTCAACCGAAGCGGGCTACGAAGGACGGTTCTGGAAGTTCAAAGTAAAGCTCACGGACGAACAGCAGACAAGCATATTACGGGAACTTGACGAAGCAAACCGTATTTACAAAATAAGCGGCATTGAACTATCTATCAAAAATACGGTAACGGAATACCCTTGCGGACAGACTTATACCTATAAAGGCTATGCGCTTGGATACGGTTCGGAGTTGGCACAATCAGACACGCTCTCTTGCAAGGTTGACGGGTTTGATAAATATTTGTCGTTAGACGTGCGTTCAACCTATTACCGTCCGAAAGGCAGCAACGGTTCGGCGCATAAACAGGATACATTACATTCCGTTTACTTTTCCGTACCTAATGCCATTATAGACGAGTACGGCGAAATGACCGCAGTCCACGCAACGTGGTTGAACGCTTACACCGCCCCTATATTTGTAACGGGGAATAAAGACTTTTACGATAATTTTGTAGGGCTTGTAGGCAAGGAAAATCCGTCCACCGATTACGGTTTTCATACTAATTCAAAAGGCACATATTTAGGCGGATTCTATTTCGTCAACTATTCACACGGCTACAATTTTTCGGGAACGCAGAACGAAATTTCAAAGCTCAACTATGTTTTCTATGCCGACAATGGCGACGCAGATAATTATACTCTGCCTGCCGAGCTTCTTATAGGCGACAGCAAGACCGGGAAGAAAGGTTGGTTTGAAACGTATACGGCAAAGTTCGGCGGTGAAAAAGTCATAGGCAAATACAGTAAAGCATTGTTCGAGAAATACGACGATAAGTTCACCGATATAACGATTACCGAAAAAGATACCTTTAAGCTGACGAGCGTTACAAGCTCACAAAACTTATGGCAGAAAATCTGGGGTACTTCCACGTCGTATACGAACACCTATAATATGCGTGCGATACAGAAAGTAACGTTAGACGATATAGATAACGCATTGAGTACGTCCACGTTTTGCGACGAGTACTATGTTGCCGAAACAGACTATGACGAACTCCACGACTATGTTAAAAAGGCGAAGGCAAAAAAAGAA